>Ga0316209_1000839_pt1 | contig 41962 bp, 34 predicted proteins | sample 6monopyrite_MG_FD_204945 | JGI IMG/M metagenome (GOLD analysis project Ga0316209, IMG submission 204945) | Microbial mat bacterial communities from mineral coupon in-situ incubated in ocean water Damariscotta River, Maine, United States -... | ecosystem: Environmental > Aquatic > Marine >...
GTCCATCTCGGTTGCGCTTTCGACCATGTCGAGTGGCGCACGGTTCGCAATCTTCTCCCAGTGATCGAGGTCAAACTCAATACTGCCGTTTGGTGGTACAGCAAGGTTGCGCATTTCTTCGAAAGTGCGCTGCCAACCTTCGCGGAAGTCGTTGGCGGTTTGATCTTGACGGTTGCGCAATGCTGCTTCTACAGCGATGGAGCGGAGTTCCGTAGCTTCTGGGTTGCGCGGGTCAATCCGCAACAACTGATCCAGAGTGGTGACTGCGCGGTCTGGGAAACCAGCCATGAACTCTTCGTTCGCCTGGCCCAAGAAGGTTGCAATCAGGTTTGCGCCGTAAGCCTCGCGTGCAGCCATGGCTTCCATAGCTTCTGCATCTGCGGCGCGCATTTGCGCATCGCGTGCAGAATCCTCGGAAGAGTTGCGCGCCGAGGTGGCTTCGTCCAACTTGCCTTGCACCATGTTGGAGTCAAGGAAGCCGTAAGCCATGTTCGGGCTGTAGCTCAAAGCTTGCATAGCCATGGTGTACTTGTCGACCGCAGTCGAGAAGTCAGCCATACCCATGGAGCGATCTGCATCGCGCACCAAACCTTCGACCCGCATGCGGTTCGCGCTCTGACGAAGAGCTTCGTTTTGCACCACGTTCTCTGCCGAATCAATGTCATAGGCATTGCCTGACATAGCCGACTGCGAACGACGCAAGCCATCGCGTGCTGCGATATTGGTTGCATCTAGGCGGGTAGCTTCTGCGTATTGAATGGCAGCACCTTCGTAGTCGCCACGTTCGAACGCATCGTTGCCGAGGTCGACGTAGTTGCCAGCTAGGAGAGCATTTTTTTGCGCACGCACCGTGATGGCTTGTGCTGCAGAAGATGTGGAGGCTTCGGGCTCCTGCATCGAATCAGAATCAGCGAGTTGAGGCGCTGCGTCGGATCGTACATATTCACCATCGTGAATCTCAGCTTCAGGGCTGTAGCAGCCGGCGAGAAGCAGAAGAGGGAGCAACAGATTCTTCCTGTCGTTACGCATCGAGTTGATTGGGAAGTGCGGTAGCGGGGACAATCCCGAGTCTCGGGAGATGTTCGCAAGTATGCGGGAAAGTAGGAGCTTAGGCCAAAACCAAAGCCGACCGGCGAGGCGGGAGCCATAGCCGACCAGAGATTATGGCGGCGCGCGGCTACGCGTCAAAGGCGACCTTGTTAGTTCTGCGGATTCTTCTGGTTTCTATCCCTTGACAAAATCCTTAGGACCTTTACGACTCTATCCCTAAATGGCGTAGACCAAGCTGGATATCCTCCCAGCAGGCCCGTTTTTGCTCGGGATATTGCAGCAAATAGTCCGGATGGTAGGTCACAAGGACCGGAGGGCCGCCCTGAGGCCGTTTTTGCAGTTCTCCACGTAAGCGGGAGAGGCTGAGGTCGGTGCGCAGCAGGTGTTGGGCAGCTTGGCGGCCGAGCGCGATGATCAAATCGGGCTGTATCGAGGCAATTTGCTCTTCTAGGTAGGGGGAGCAGGCATCCAGTTCGGCTGGCAGTGGTTCACGGCGGTCCGGTGGACAGCACTTAAGAGTGTTGGTTAAAAAGACGTCTTCTCTTTTCAAGCCCATGCCGCCCGTGATGATCTTGTCGAGCAGCTGACCGGCTGAACCTACAAATGGCCGCCCTTCTGAATCCTCCTGAGTACCTGGGGCCTCACCGACAAAAAGAATCCGTGCGTTGGCCGGCCCTTCTCCTGGGACGGAGCATTGTCGGCTGCTACCTAGGGAACACCTTCGGCAGGCCTCAATCCGCTGATTCAAGCTCAAATCCGCGCTTTGCGGGGCTTGCAAGGAATCAGAGCTCGGCACCACAATCTGCGGCGGGATGGCACCCAAGCCAGCTTCTTGCAATCCTTCCAGAATGGCAGCTGCAGCTAGGCGGCGCAGCGTTTCGGTGTCATCGGCAGGAGCCATGCTTAGATTTTGCCACATTTGGAGGGCCACGTCAGGGTTTGCCTGAGAAGCGGGAGATGGTTAATCTTTAGGGGTTCTGAGGTCCCCCAAATGGCTAGAAAAAAGCATCTCCTGGAAGTCCTGCGCGAGCGTGAAAACCGCGTTGAGGGAGGGGATATGCCAAGCGGACAGCCTGCAGCGCTCCCACAACAGCCGCTGGCCATCCCGCCCCATTTGCTGAAAATTGTGCTTGGAATTGTGGCTACATCACTCCTGGCCTGGGCCGGGTTCACCTATTTGGGTGGGGACGATGGCACCGAACCTGGCACCGAAGCTGGCGAGGCCGTAGTCGCTCCCGGTGTGGAAATGGCCATCCTGGCGATTACCATGGATGGTTCGCGCAAAGACTTCGCTGTGAAAACCGGTCAACAACTGGTCGCCTTAGGTTATGATGCGAAGCTCGCAGCGTCGGAATCCCCGTCAGGGGAGGGCCAATACCAGTTATTTGTCCGCGCCGCCGATGCGTTTGAACTGGAGTCTTTGCTCCAAGAAATCCGCGGACTGTCCCTTGAGGGACTCCCCGTACCCTTTGCAGGGGCAAGCATTCAGGCCCTGCCAAGTAGTCGTTAAGAATCACTCTTCGTCATGTCGATCCACAAGTCCCTAAACCTCGGAAGCGGAATCGTTTCTGTCCGTTCCGTTTTCACTCGTCGCGAGCGCATCGACAAGATGGTGGACGCAGGCACCTTTGACGAGGGCAGCATGCCTCTCGGTATGCCAAAGATTAAGACTCGTGTCCGCACCATGACCAAGCGTCAGTTGAAGGCGATCGCTTCCGAACAGCGCGAAGCCTCCATCGCTGAGTTGGAAGCCTCCCAGGCTGCTGCCCGTGCTGCAGAAGCTGCTGGTGAAGTGCTAGAAGATACTCCTAGCGAGTAGTCTTCTTCGCATTTCCAACCCCGACGTCCTGGCTTGGCATTGGAGTCAACATGGACCGCTCACCGCTTTTCCTCGACGAAATTTTCCTTAGTCTTCAAGGCGAAGGATTAGAGGTTGGTCGTCCGCATTTGTTCCTGCGTTTGGGTGGTTGCCCACTGCGTTGCAAGTATTGCGACACGCCGCGCTCGTGGAAACAACGCGACACCTTCGATGTGTTTTTTAAGCACACATCCGAGCATCGCGCCAATCCACTGACTGACGCGGATTTGTTTCAAGTCTTGCAAGAAGTGCTCGCAAGCTACGGCCTTCCCTCGACCGATGTCATGTTGGCCATCACCGGTGGCGAACCTTTGTTGCAGGCTGAGTTTTTAAGTACCTGGCTGCCGCAATGGGAGGGGCCAGTTTTACTTGAGACGGCCGGAATTCTGGCCTCTAAACTGGAAACCGTAATTTCTGAAGTGGAGCTCCTTTCCCTTGATTGGAAGCTTTCTGAGACCCTTTGCTCTGGAGAAGAACTGCTCCAAACCGAAGCTTGTCTTGACCTCGCGCGCGCCGCAGAATGCACCACTCAAGTGAAATTGGTGCTCACGGAAACAACCTCTACGGAGCAAGTTTCCCATGCCTTAGAAAGCATCGCAGCCAAACTGCCGCACGCGGTGGTTTTTCTGCAACCGGTCACTCCTTTCGGGGAAGGGCCAAAGCCACCGCAAGCAGAGCAACTGCTGCAATGGAGTTTGCGCCACCGCGCGCTTTCTCTTGATTTACGGGTGCTGCCACAAGTGCACCCCTTGCTTGGAGTTCGATGATGTCGAAAAACAATAAACGCCCCTTAGTCGCCATTGTAGGAAGACCGAACGTCGGCAAGTCCTCCCTTTTTAACCGCATGTTCGGTGACCGTCGTGCCATTGTGGAACCGACCGCTGGAGTGACCCGCGATCGTTTGGTGTTGCCGGTGGAGTTGCCAGAGTTTGAGCTGTCCTTCGACCTTATGGATACCGGCGGCATTGGCATCGTTGACCGCGCGGACTTGGCCGAATCGGTGGAGTACCAAGTGTTGACCGGAATCACCGCGTCGGACCTAGTGATTTTTCTGGTCGATGCGCGCGAAGGTTTGACCTTGCTAGACGAACAGGTTGCGCAATATTTACGCCGCAGTAACGCAGAAGTCATCATGGTTGCGAACAAGTGCGAAACCCGCGCCGCTTCCATTGCATCCATGGAGTTTACCGCTTTAGGTTTTGGTGAACCGCAGCGCATCTCCGCGCAAGAAGGCCAAGGTTTGGGTGACCTTTATGAACGCCTGACCACCATCTTGCCGAAGGCCAGTGACACGGTCAGTGAAGACCGCATGTCGATTGCCGTGCTTGGCCGTAGAAACACTGGAAAGTCATCCTTCGTGAATGCACTTTTGAGAGAGGACCGTGTCATCGTCAGTGACCTTGCCGGCACCACACGCGATGCGGTCGACATTGATATCGAGTGGGAAGGCCACGACCTCACTTTGGTGGATACGGCTGGTGTGCACCGCAAGGGCAAGATTAACAGTGCCGTGGAATATTTCTCGTTGACGCGGTCGGATCAGGCGATTCGACGAGCCGACCTCGCGCTCCTGTTTCTAGATTTAACCCAACCAGTCGCGCGCATGGACCAAGAACTTGCGCGCACGATTGTGGACCGCCACAAACCAACCGTTGTGGTGGGGACCAAATCCGACCTGGTGCCCGATATGACCATCCAGGATTTCCGCGACATGGTGGAGCATAAGTTGCCGCACCTGAAAGGTGCACCGATCATCATGATTTCCAACCTTACCCGCAAAGGTCTCAATCGTGTGTTGCGCGAAAGCTTGGAAGTTTACGAGGAAGGCAGTATTCAGGTCGGAACCGGCGAATTGAACCGCGTGGTGAAGGCTTGTTTCGAGGGTCTGCGGTTCCGCGGACGCGGTGAGAAGCCCAAAGTTATGTATGCCACTCAGCTCGGCAGCAATCCGCCATCGTTCTTGTTATTTGTGAATCGCAAACGCTTGTTCGAGAAGGAAGTCTTGCGCGCTGTCACCAGGGATTTGCGTAAACGCCTAAAGTTGGTCAAATCGCCTCTGCGTATCGTATTGCGCGAACGCGAGCGGAGTGCCTCGAAGAAGGCGTAACTCACGCTGCCTTCCTGATAGAATCCGCATGATGCGATTTTCCGTATTAACGCTACTCCTGGTGCTTTTGGGTGCCGTCCTGCCTGCGTGCTCTGACTTGCCGCTCGAGGATGAAAGCGGCCGTTGGACGGAGCGCACTCTTGACCCTACGCCACCTATGCGTGACATCATGGATGCATGCGAATGGGCCATGCAAAATGCAGGCTTCCCGCCCGGTGAGCGTGACGATGGTCGCCACAGCGTGACTTCCGGCTGGGATCTGCAGCTGCAACCTTTCCGCAACAAAGGGCGCCGCTGGCAAGGCATCCTCCGTGTGTTTGAAAATGAAGACGGCGAGATTGTGGTGAAATCCCGCGTGTTGCAGGAGAAGAATACGACGGCAGACGATACGCTGGATTCCGGCGAGGCGGAGTGGGAGCGCATGGAGGACGATATGGTTCGTTCGCGCATTCTTTTGCAGCATCTGTTGTCGCAACTCCACCTCCTCGGCTAACCCTCAAATGGCTTCATCCTGGTCCTTCCGTAAACGCGACGCCACCTGCAGCGACTGCTCCCGCAGTTTTCAGGAAGGCGAAGAGGTTTATTCGCTGCTTCGCTTAGTCGTGGAAGAGCTGCAGCGCGTCGATGCTTGCCGCTCCTGTTTCGACCAGCGCGATGCCTCGCAAGACGTGGTTTTTTGGCGCACTTCTCACAGCGAGAAACGTGGCGCCATGAAGATGGATTTCGATCTGCTGCTCGCCGCCATGGAGGGCATGGCCAAGGATGAACGCGAGGAGCGTCGCGATTTGTGCTACTTGCTGGCACTCTTGTTGGTGCGTCACCGCAAGCTGCGTTTGGAGCGCGTCGAGATGCGCGGCAAGAAGGAGTACCTGGTTTTGCGTAAAATCCGCTCTCAGAACCGCTTTTCGGTGGAAAGTCGCGAGCTGGAGCCAGAGCGTCGTAAGAAGCTTACCGGCATCCTGGCCGAGCTGATGGATCCCACCCAAGAGGGGGATTTGAGCGGTGCAGTGAGTGAGGAAGAAAGTGCTTAAATTGCGCTGCAATTAGCCTCGAACGCATTTTTTTTGAAACCCGAGGATTTCCTTGGGTTTTTTCTTGCGGATTCCTGGCGGAGGAAGAAGATAGGGCAGCGGAGGAAGTGAAAGGGAAAGTGGAGTCCCCCAATAGTCCTTGAACAGTTCGCCGCTACCAACCCTTACCCATGATTGATTTCGACGGAGAGTTCACGCACAAGATCGACAAGAAAGGTCGCGTCTTTATGCCGAGCGCCCTCTTGGACGAAGTCGCCACTGCGGTGGAGAAGGAGCAAGTCAACGCTTCCGAGTTGGGTTACTTCCGGGTTTTTGCGAATCGCGCCGTCGGTTGCTTCGATCTCTACACCGAGTCGGAGTTCCAGAAGTTTCGTCGCAGCGCACTGGGAAAAGAGAAGACCGCCCACGGAGCACGTTTGTTGCGTCGCTTCATCGGGGCCAGCACACGCAAGATTAAGGTCGATAGTCAAAACCGTATCTTGCTGCCAGATGAATTGCGTTCCAGAATTGCGCTGGAAGGCGAAGTTGAAATCGTCGGCTGCGGAAGCTACATCGAAATTTGGGATGCAAAGGTTTACGCCAAGACTGCATTCCCAGAAGCCGACTCTTACTACGGAAGCGAAGCCTCAGCGCTGCGCAATCCGGACTATGTACCTGAGGAGGGGGAGCAGTGATCCTTGTCTGCCGCCATCTTGATTCACCACCCGGCCGAATAATGCCGTCCAGCCACCAGCCCGTTCTTATGGAGCAAGTGCTCGAGGCACTGCAGCCTCAACGTGGTGGTTTCTTTGTCGATGCCACCGTTGGAGGTGGAGGACATTCCCATGCAATCTTATCGGCTAACCCCGACTTGCGCCTGCTCGCGGTTGACCGCGATGCACAGGCACTTGAGCGCGCTAAAGAACGCCTGGCCGAATTCGGCGATCGCGTGATGTTCGCGCATGCACCGTTCTCTGCGGTTGTCAGTTTGGTCGAGGCCGTTCACTCGGGAAAGGTGGATGGCATTCTCGCCGACTTCGGCGTTTCGTCCGATCAAATTGATGACCGCGAGCGCGGTTTTAGCTTCATGCAAGACGGTCCACTTGACATGCGCATGGATAGAACCAAGCAGAAGACCTCTGCAGCGCGTCTATTGGCCGATTCAAGCGAAGATGAAATCGAGCGTTGGTTGCGTGAGTACGGCGAAGAACGTTTCGCCCGACGCATCGCTCATGCCATTGTGAAGCAACGTCGCTTTGGTCCGATTTTGCGTACCTCGCAACTTGCTGACCTAGTGGGGCGCACTATTCCTTCGGGGCGTTCCGGTCATCACGTGGCTACACGCACTTTTCAAGGCATTCGCATCGCGGTCAACCGGGAGCTCGATGAAATCGATGCCTTCCTCCAAGTCACACCACAATTGTTGGCCGATGGCGGACGTTTGGCTGTGATTAGTTTTCATTCCTTGGAAGATCGCGCCTGCAAGATTGCTCTACGCAACGAAGCGCGTGGCGGAGACTTCAAGAATCTCATTCCACGTGGTGAAACCGCCAACAAGAGCGAGATCCGCCAGAACCCGCGGTCGCGTAGTGCGCGCATTCGTGCCATCGAACGCTTACCGGAAGGTGGGCAAGCGTGAATGAACGAATTGCAGTCCTGCTGGTCGCACTCGTCTTAGAGTTGCTCGGCGGGCTCGGTCTGCGCAATGAAACCCTTGCTTCGCGTGGGCGGATTGAGGTGCATCGTCGCTGTTCCGAACAATGCGATGTGCGCATTGACTTGTTGCAAACGATTTACCACCAGGTGACATCGCCAGCAAACTTGCAACGCGAAATCGAAAGAAGGAAACTGCAGCGCGAAGTCGCTAACCTGAATCAACTGTGAGCCGTTCCCCCCAGGCATTTCGTCCCTACATGGCATTGGCGCCCATTGGGGCGTTGTACTTGGCATCGATGGGGCGCATGGTTTATTTACAGGTGGACAAGGAGCCGGTCGATTCCATGCACAGCGTGGTCTCTAATATCACTTTGCCGGCAGCTCGCGGCTCGATTTTAGATCGTAATGGTTTGGTGCTGGCGGAAGATGTCGCCAGTTGGGATTTAGTTATTGACCACTATATTTCGGACCGCTCACTGATCAACAAGGCAGAGTCCGGCAAATATTCGCCGCACGAGGTGGAGGAACGCATCCAAATCTTGGCAGATGGGATTGGTATTCCATTTACCGAAATGTGGAAGGCCCTCATGGTTGACCCAAGTTCCTGGCAAATTCTACGCACTGGTTTGGGGCCAGCAGAACGCGAGAGCATTGCGCGAACTTTACGCATGGTGCCCTGGTCTGGATTGACTTTGAAGCAGCACTATCGTCGGGTGTATCCCAATGATCGCGTGCTCGGGCACGTGATTGGGTTGCAAGCTGGAAACACTGAGGAAGACCCCCTAGCTAGTTCCGGTTCTGGCCTGGAGCGCGGCTTGGACTCCGTGCTCGCTGGTACCAATGGAGTCCGTCATTCCATTTCGGTGAGCGGAGAGAATGGCGTGAATCCGGCGCTTGGCATGAAAGATCCCGTGCATGGTATGTCGGTGAGGACCACCTTGGATTTGGAGTTGTCGACCTTTGCGCGGGAACAACTAGGGGAACTTATGCTGGAGCATAAGCCGGTCAACTGTTTCGCTATCACCATAGATGTCAAAAACGGCCAAATCCTAAGCATGCTGGGCGTGCCAGATTACGATGCCAACTCTCCGGCGGATTCCATGGAGTTAATCATCAGTCCCTTTGATGGCAAAGAAGGGCTGGCAGGCTGGACTTATCCCGGTAAATGGCGCATCACCCCGGGAAGTACCGTGAAACCACTCATGGCAGCCTATGCCTTAGAGCGTCATGCGATTCAGCCAGAGCAGTGGTTCGATGATTTCAATGGAAGTTATGTGCCGCCAAACCGCTTGCGCAGAAATCCCATCACCAATACTAGCGGCACTCCAAAGGAACCGATGCGCGCTCATGAAGGCATCGTGTATAGCTCGAACATAGTCTTTGCTCAAATCGCGCGGGCGATTGGTCGTGACGGCATGGCCGACTTCACAGACTTTTATGGCTACCACGAGGATTCCCATTCCTTAGACGGCCTTGGATTGCGCCTTCAAGGTCGGCAAGAACAGCCACGCTCTTGGTTTATGAAAGAGCGCGGGCCCGATGCCATGGCCTATCACATTCCCAACATGGGATTCGGCGTGAACTTCAGTGTGGCGCCCCTGGACCATGCCATGGCATTAGCCAGCATTGCGAACGGAGGTTGGCTGCACACGCCAACCTTGGACCCGCGCGCCGAGACCAGCTCCCAACGCATTTTGAGTGAGGAGAGCACCAAGTACGTGCGCGCGGCCATGCACGATATGGCGCACTTGGAAACGCGCACTTGGTTGCCGCAGCGCGATCGTTTTAATTACTGTGGTAAGTCCGGAACTGCAGAGGTGCAGTCAGGGCCAATGAAAGGCAAGTACACCTCCTTGTTCTGCGCCTATGGGCCGTATGAAGATCCGGAAATTCTGGTCCTTGTGGTCGCCTACGGGACTGAATATTCCAAGCCTTATGGCCCGCATCACTATGGTTCGAAGGTCTCAGGGAAGGCTGCCGTCAACATTCTTGCCCACGCCCTCGAATCACGAGGAAGTCTCGCTACAAATTCGTCGGAAACCTTGGATTTCAGGGCTTCTGGCGCTAGTCTTCAGCGAGACCAATGAAAGTTTCCGAGCTCCTCCATCAGCTGGCCGACAAAGGCGCTTCTGTCGCCCTAAGTGGGGCAGATGGCAGCCATGACCCGCAACTACGGCGTGCCTGTTTTGACTCGCGCTTAGTGATGCCTGGAGATTTGTTTTGCGCGCTTGGCGGTTTGCGCACGGATGGACGACGTTATCTCTCTGCCGCATTTGAGCGCGGTGCGGCGGCTTTCTTGTTGCAAGGAAATGAGCGCTATGGAGCGGTACCGCATTTGTGTTTGCCGGCCGCCTGGGCACCTCGGGAAGTGGCCAGCTTAGCTGGCGTGATTGCACATGAGTTGCTCGGCCGACCCAGCGAATCCCTGTGGGTCGGCGCGGTCACTGGAACCAATGGCAAAAGTACGGTGGTTCATTTACTGGAACACGCCATGTCGGAATGCCAAGTTCCAACGGCCAGTGGTGGAACCTTGGGTTTGCGTTTTCAAAACCAGGAGCAGACCATCTTGAACACCTCACCTCCAGCCGATGTCCTGCACCAATGGATGTCCGAGGTCAAAAAGAGTGGGGCCGAAGCCGTGGTGTTGGAAGCAAGCTCGATTGGTTTAGAGCAAGAGCGTTTAAGCGCTGTGGCGATCGATTGCGCAGCGTGGACCAACCTTAGTCATGACCATTTAGATATCCACCGCACGATGGAGGCTTATGCCTTAGCCAAAGCGGAAATGTTCTTGCAGTTAGAACCATCCGCCGTGGCGCTGTTACCTGCAGACGTAAACCTGCAAAAGCTGTGCGCCGATTCACCAGCGCAAAAAATAGTATGGGCTTTCCATGAAGACCGCGCCGATCTTCGCGGCACCTGCTGCGCCGATGCTTCCGGACTGCAACTTGAAATCTCCGGTGTGTTCGGCGAAGGGCAGATTGAAAGCTCCTTAATCGGCCAACACAACGCCGAAAACTTACTGGTCGCATTTGGCATGATGCGCACCTCAGGAATCTCCGCAGAAGACTCGTGTGCGGCACTGCAAACTTGTTCGGCTGCACCGGGCCGTCTGCAACGCATCGCACCTGAGTTTCAGGCGCAACTATTCGTCGATTATGCGCATAGCCCGGAAGCCTTGGATCACGTGTTGCGCGCTTTGCGCAACGCCTACCCAGATTCCCGCATTGGTGTGGTGTTTGGCGCTGGTGGCGACCGCGATTCCGAGAAGCGCCACCCGATGGGAGTTGCTGTCGGATCCAACGCCGATTGGTGCGTGGTGACTTCGGACAATCCACGATGTGAGGATCCTTTGCAAATCGCAAGCGCGGTTGAGGAAGGTGTGCAATCCACCCAATGCCCGAGCGTTTTAGAGCTCGACCGACGCAGCGCGATTCGTCTTGCCGTCGAACGTTTGCTTCCGGGCGATGTCCTCCTGCTTGCTGGCAAAGGCCATGAAACTTATCAGGAGATTGACCAAATCCGTCACGCCTTTGATGATTGCGTAGAACTAAGGGAGGCGGTTGCATGCTTGGCTTGAACACGCAAGAAGTGGCACAAGTTCTCGGCGCAAACCTATTCACCGATGCGCCGCAACCCATACGTCGGGTGGTCATGGACAGTCGTGCTGTCGTGCCTGGCGATTTGTTTGTTGCGTTGGTTGGCGCACGCACCGATGGCCATGAACATTTGCGGCAAGCTTTTGAGAAAGGTGCCGTGGCTGCCTTGGTGCAGCCCGACCATGGAGAGCGTCCAACCGGTTTCGCCTGTCTGGTCGTGCCGGACACCTTGAAAGCTCTGGGTGCTTTAGCACGCTTTCACATCGGACGCTTGCAGGCACCGGTGATTGGCATTACTGGATCGGTAGGTAAAACTACCGCCAAAGATTTCTTGTTTCAGTTGTTGGGTGGAGCGGCAGAGAATGCCTTTGCTGCACCGGCTTCTTACAACTCTGAAGTTGGATTGCCGCTCGCGATTTTGGGCGCACCGCTCGACACCAAGACCTTAGTCTTGGAATTTGGCATCAATGCGCCGGGGGAAATGGAAATCTTGCTGGGCATCGCACGTCCGCGCTATGTTTGGATGACGGCAATCGGGGCATCGCACTTGGAGGGCCTCGGAGGGGTGGAAACAGTGGCTTTTGAGAAAGCCAAACTTGCCGAAGCCGCGCCAGAAAACGGCCGCATTTGGATCGACGAAGTGGTTGCGGAAGCCATGCAGGAGCATCGCCTGATTTGGCAAGCGCATTTAGAGGTGCGTGACCCACTCATGGAGGAAGGCTTGAAGGTGCAGTCACGCACTCCCGGAAATTGGGTTTTTGAGCATCCAAGATTCGGTGCGTTGCACATGAAACTGCATGCGGAACATGAAATTGCGAGCGCTTTGACTGCCGCGCGCATCGCAAGTTTCTTTGGCGTGCCCGACAATGTTTTACAGAAACGCTTGACTCAGTTAGTCCCACCGCAAGGCCGCATGACAGTGATACACCGCGATGGCGTCACCATTTTGGACGATGCCTACAACGCTAACCCTCTTTCCATGCACGCTGCTTTGGATGTGTTCAAGAGTTGGCCGCATGCGCAACGTCGGATTGCAGTGCTTGGTTCCATGAAAGAATTGGGTGCCAGTTCGGAAGTGCTGCATAGGGAGGTCGGGCACTGGGTGTCTGAAGCGCAGGTGGATTTGTTGATTGGCGTCGGCAGTGGAGGTGCCTGGATTGCACAGGGCACTGCCGACGCAGTGAACTGCAGAGTGGTCGATGATGCCGCAGCTGCCGCTGCCATCCTGAATCAAACTTTGCAGGAAGGCGATGTATTGCTGTTGAAGGCGTCGCGCGCGGAAGCACTGGAACGTATTTTGCCCATGTGGAAGAGCAAGGCATCGTCCTCGCTGGAGGCAGGATCTTGATTTACTGGCTCTACCCATACCTGGAAGATCTTTGGCAGCCATTTCGAGCTTTGCAATACATTGGCGTGCGTTCGGGCATGGCTTTTGCCATTTCTATGACCTTGGCCATTTTGCTTGGCAAGCCACTCATTCGCCGATTGCGCGCGGCAGGGGTTGGCGAAGACGCCGGTTTCTCCGATGACGAAGAAGTTGGTAAAGCTTATGCCGCAAGTGGCAAAGCAGGAACACCCACCATGGGCGGTGTCTTTTGGTTGAGCGCAATCCTGCTCACCATGCTTTTGTTTTGCCGTTTAGATGAACCACTGATTTTGATTGGTGCAGTTCTCATGGTCGGCATGGGCACGATTGGCTTTCTCGACGATTGGATGAAGCTCAAGCGTGAAGGTGGCCGCAATGGCATGTCGCGGCGTGCAAAAATGTTTGCATCGTTATTCCTCGCGATGCTTGTGGTTTCTGCTTACTGGGCGCTCGGTGATCCATCCACCGGATACTCAGCCATTCGCAACCTTTACTTCCCCATACTGAAGGATCTCTTCGCGCAACCCGACACCCTCGGATGGTGGGGCTTCGGTGTTTTTGTTGCGTTCCAAACCTTTGTCATTCTCGCCACGAGTCATGCGGCCAACGTAACCGATGGCCTAGATGGCTTGGCCGCTGGCTCTGCTATCCCTGCATTGGTGGCGCTGGCTTTGACTTCTTATGCCGTTGGGCATTTAGATCTTGCGGCCTACTTGAACTTGCCTCACATTCCAGGTTCCGGTGAAGTGACAGTCATGGTGGCCTCGGTTCTTGGCGCAACCTTCGGCTTCCTTTGGTACAACAGTTCGCCCGCGGAGGTGTTCCTGGGAGATAGCGGCTCTTTGCCATTAGGCGCTTCGATTGCTTATTTCGCAATCGTGAGCAAGCAGGAACTTGCGCTTCCATTGCTCGCTGGTGTGTTTGTCTTGGAAGTTTCCACCAGTTTGCTGCAGATTTATTATTGCAAGTTCACTGGTGGCAAGCGCTTGTTTCCGAAAGCGCCGATTCACCATGTCTGGCAATTGCGTGGTATGCCAGAATCCAAAATCGTCGCTCGTTTCTGGATTGTTTCTGCGGTTTGCGCGGCTCTTGGTCTACTCTTGGTCAAGCTACGTTAGATGGAAGCCTTCAAGCGCATCAATCCGGCGGGGCAGGGCATGTTGGCTTGCGTGATTGCACTCGCAGTCGCAGGACTCATTACCGCGGTGTCCGCAGCGCCTCCAGGGGAAGTGTGGATGGTGCTTGCCCGACAATGCGCCTTCCTCGGCTTGGGCGTTGCATGCTTTCTGGCGGCGTTTAGTTTGTCCACAGATGCCTCCAGGCGTTTCGTGTTGCCGGCGATCGTAGTGCTCTTCGTTTTTCTCGTCCTGATGTTACTCACAGGCCTGGGGCACACAGCGAATTCAGCCACACGATGGGTTCAGATCGGTCCCTTGACTCTGCAGCCGTCGATTCTTTTTCAATGCTTCTGGCCCATCGCCTTAGCCTCTTGGGTTTCGCGCGATCCATTGCGTTTACACAGCCCCAAAGCCATCGCCAAGCTGGGTGTGTTTTTCATGGTCATGATGTTCCCGGTGCTTATGCAGCCAGACCTCGGATCCGTCATGATTCTGATTATGGTCAGCGGCTTTACCTTCTTCTTTGCAGGAGCACCGATACGTTTTCTTTGTGTACTAGTCCCCGTACTCATTCTTTTCCTGTGGTTGGCCTCGGTGTTTTTTCCGCATGTTTCTTCACGTTTAAGTTACTGGGATGAACCTTCTCAGCAAGTTTTGCGCGGCGAAGAAGCCTTCCTTGCGGGTGGACTCACTGGAGTCGGACCTGGCAATGGCGTCTACGGTTATGGCTTCATTCCGGAAAGCGGAACCGACTTCATTTACCCGATTGTGGCCGAAGAATGGGGTTTAGCCGGTTCCGTAGTGATTTGGTCCTTGTTCTTGGCTTTTACTCTTTTCGGCTTCCGCGCAGCACGCCAATCGGAGTCGCGCTATGGAATCATCCTGATGGCAACCGCGACCTTAATGATTTCCTTCCAAGCTGCTTACAACATGGCCATGGTGCTGCAGCTAGTTCCCGTGAAAGGATTACCGCTGCCCTTTGTCAGTCGTGGCGGATCCTCCATCATCGCTTTGTCTGCGTTATTAGGCGTTGCACTCAAAGCCGTTTACGAAGGTCGACGTCGACCGACACCTGTGACTGAATTGTTCTGATGAATCGCGTCCAACGAACCGCACTACTCGCTTTCTTTCTTCTACTCCTCATGGCTGCCGCTGGTTGGTGGCTGGGTGGCAAGCAAGCGCAACCCGCCGATGCAAAGCCTAGCGCGGTTTTGCTCGACCCAGGTGCTTTGGAAACAGTGCGCCTTTTGCCACCGGAACAACGCCAGCGTTATGTCGGCAAAAACCGTTTTGCGGCACCGCCGGTAGACAATCCTTTAGATCCAAGAGGGGGGCGCATTGCGGGCGGAAGTTTGCCCAAGCCTGGCCCCATAAATCCTGGCGCTGTTCCTGGGGTGGCTCCCGCTAATGCCTCTTATCGCACCATTCGGATTCACCAAAACGAAAGCCTGAGCGTGATTGCAAAACGCGAACTGGGAAGCGGAAGTTCAGCCGCATGGCGTTCCATCATGCAGTGGAATGGAATTGAAGACGAGCGCTCCATCAAGGTGGGACAGCAGTTGAGGATTTACGATGGCCTCTATGACGCAAACGCCAAAGTGCAGGCATCGCCTAAACCGGTAGTCCCTACCGATGGAAATGCGGCACTTGCAGGTATGCGGTATCACACTGTGAAGAGCGGAGAAATCTTAGGACGAATTTCTAAGAAGTACTACAACACCACGCAAGAAGTGCCACGTATTTTGGAAGCGAACGGCTTGACCAATCCGCATGGCATCAAGGTGGGGCAAGTGTTGAATATCCCACCGCTGAACTAGGTGCATGCGTTTTCTCTTTGTCGGCGGAGGCACCGGTGGACATCTCACTCCGGCGATTGGATTGGCCGAAGGTCTCGAAGCGCGCGGACATGAAACTTTGTTTCTACTCAGCGGCCGCGACGTTGAGCAATCTTATGTTGCCGATGGCCGCGCCTGCGTTTCCCTCGCATTTGAATCCTCGCGTTTGCCAAGGCCTATTGCCCTGATTGGAGCCGCGCGTCGTGCACGCAAGCAAGCGCAAAAGTTTCGCCCCGACGCCGTGATTGCTCTAGGTGGTGCCGCCAGTGCTGCATCTTTAGCCATCCCGCATGCACCTTTAGTTTTGCTTGAAGGCAACTATGTCGTCGGACGTAGCGTGAAATGGATGGCGAGTTTTAGTGCACTCATTCTCACCATGTTTGAGCCTACCGCAAAACAAATGAAACGCGCCATCGCCATGGGACCGGTCACGCGGAAGATGTTGGAGAAACAGGAAGTGGCAAGTGCGCGTGGTGCGTTTGGTTTAGACCCCAAGCGCAAAACACTTTTGGTTATGGGTGGAAGCCAAGGTGCGAAAGATTTAAATGAACTCGCGCAATCGATTCTTCCGCAACTAGATGGCATCGGCTGGCAAATGTTGGCCATCTGTGGCGCGGGCAAGGGAAAAGAACTGGAAGCTGCAGGATTTCCCAATCTGGTATTGCAGGACCACTGCAATGACATGGGCGCGGCTTACAGTGCCGCCGATTTTGCATTGACGCGCGGCGGGGCGTCGACCGTGGGCGAATTGTGGCTGCATGGGCTTCCGGCTGCCGTGCTCCCGTATCCGTGGCATAAGGATCGTCAGCAAGAACACAACACGCGTGCGCTCGAGCCCGGCTTATTGTGTTTAGAAGGAACCGACGTAAATCAGCATTTAGAGTCCATTCTCCTGTGTTTGGAGCAAGAGGGCACGCGCCAAAGCATGCGCGAACACCTTGTTACGCAACATCCTCCCGACGGCCAGGGAATTGGTGTTGCGCAACTAGAAGAAATCGCCACGCCAAAACATTAGAGTGGTGACGTGAAGGTTAAACAGACCATGCCTCCGGCCACGAAGACGCCGCAGAATCAACCCGCTGATGGAGTGCTGAACGATGGCGCGGTGACAGGTTTAGGCGGCGGACTCGAAGCCCTCGCTGGAAGCGCCGGAGCGACTCTGCTTTTGGTCGGTGCAGGCGGATGTGGCATGCGCGGTTTGGCCAAATTGTTCCTGCAAGCTGGTTGGAGTGTGTTTGGGCAAGACGCGCGCGGTTTTGAGGAAAACGACAGCCTCATCCAAGACGGCCTAACACCACTCGACCCCGAGCAACCGCTCAATGTTTCCTGGGTTGTGCGATCTGCCGCAGTTCCAGCCTCAGACATGCACGTCGCGCGCGCGATTGCTGGTGGAGCCCAATCCGCTCTCTACAGCGACATGCTGGGGGAGATCAGCAAGATCCGCCCGGTCCTTGCCATTGCAGGTTCGCACGGCAAGACCACCTGCACCGGATGGATTGCATACGGTTTGCGTGAAGCTGGCATCAACGTGGGCTACTTAGTTGGCGCCGATGTCCCGCAACTGCCAAGCTCCGCCGATTGGGGAAACCCAGCTCTACCACTCATTATCGAGTCCTGCGAATACGCGCGCTCCTTTCACGCACTGCATCCGGCCGATGTCGCGTTGATTAACGTCGACGCTGAACATCCGGACACCTACCCCGGTGGTCTCGAAGAAGTGGTCGATGCCTTTGGAGTCTTTCTCTCCAACATGCGGTCTTCCGGAAGTGTCATCGCTGGCCCTGAAACACCGGATTTAGCCCACTTCACGCCTGGTAACTGGCAGGACGCCCCGGCACTTGCAGATGATCAAGTCATCGGCCTGCATGGCGCGCACAACCGACGTAACGCGGTCCTTGTCGCTGCGGTCCTGCGCACCTTCAATCTTCCCGATGTCGCGGTCAATCACGCGCTCGCCACTTACACTGGTGCCGCGCGACGCTTAGAAGTCGTCGGCCAACTGGAAAACGGTGCCACTGTGGTTTCTGACTATGCGCATCACCCGGTCGAGGTCAGCGCGACTTTGCAAGCCACACGCGAACGCTGGCCCGACAAGCGCCTGCTCGTAGTCTTCCAGCCGCATCAGGCGCAACGTTTTCACGCCTACCGTGATCAGTTTGCACCGTCCCTCGATTTGGCCGATGCACTCCTGCTCTTAGAAATCTACCGTGCCCGCGATCCGGAAGAACTGCAGGCCAGCGTGAAGGAATTGGTCCCGGAACTCGCAGCACGACCGGGCTTGAAAAATCGTCCACTTTCTACCGTGCAGAATCAGGAGGAAGGACGCAAAATACTCGGTTCCTGGCTGCAGGCCGACGACATCGTCCTCTGTCTAGGTGCTGGAGATGTCGATACCTTCGCCCGAAACCTACGCTGAAATCGCCCCGATGCGCCGCGACGAACCTTTGTCGCAGTGGACCACTTTACGCATTGGCGGCAACGCCGAGATGTTCTTCGAGCCGCATAAGCCGGAGAAACTCGCCGATTTGCTGACCGCACTAGAGAAGGATGGCGTGCCATGGCGTTTGCTCGGTGCCGGCGCCAATACCTTGCCGCCCGATGGTGGTGTTGCAGGCGCTGTCATCCATACCGGCAACATGCGCCGCATTTTTCGCGACGGCGATGGCCTCCGATGCTGGGCCGGCGCAACTCTGCCAAGCCTGGTGCACACGGCACATGGTGTTGGGCTCGCCGGTTTTGAAGGCCTCGTTGGAGTTCCCGGACATGTTGGCGGCGCCATTGCCATGAATGCCGGAAGTGCTGATTGGGGCATCTGGGATGAGGTTTACAACGTAGTGCTGTGGATGCCCGGCGAACGCGATGGCCTCAAGATGGAGGAGTTCACTCCCGAGCAAATTGGCCCGAAGTATCGCGACGGAAACTTAAACGGTGCCGTCGTCCTTGAGGTGCACTTCCATCTCGAGCCGCAGCCGCCGAAAGCGATCAAGGAGCGTCAAGACGACATTCTGCGGCGTAAGAACAAGAGTCAGCCGGTGAGCATGAGTTCTGCTGGGTGTGCGTTTAAGAATCCGCCCGGTGATTCCGCCGGACGCCTGGTCGATGCCGCCGGTATGAAGGGCTTTCAGGTCGGTGGGGCGCAGATTTCGGAGCTGCATGCCAATTTTGTACTCAACCGCGGTGGCGCGACGGCCGAAGATGTGCGTTCTCTCATTGCGCAGGTCGAGGAGAGGGTGGAGGCCGACAGTGGCATCCGTCTGGAGCGGGAACTGGTCGTTTGGCCTGAGCCGTTGTAGAATCCTGCAACCCCCGTACGGCCCAGGTATGGCCGTCCCGGAAACATGAGTCTTCCCTTCGAACCACAGAACGGTCCCGTCCCGCTGGAAGCATTGCGTCATTCGGTCAGTCACATCATGGCCGACGCAGTCCTGCGGATTTTTCCAGAAGCCAAAGTCGCCATCGGTCCGCCGATTGAGCACGGTTTCTATTACGACTTTGAGCTGCCACGCCCGCTCACCGAAGAGGACCTTCCGGTCATCGAGGCAGAGATGGCGAAGATCTTGCAGGAGGCTGGTGCTTTTGAGCGCTCGACGATGAGTCGAGAAGATGCCAAAGCTAAACTTGCTGCTGACGGCCAAGACTACAAAGTCGAACTGCTCGACGACATTCCGGAAGATGAGGAAGTCAGTTTCTACAGTCACGGCACCTGGTCGGACCTGTGTGCCGGACCGCACGTAGAAAACGCCAAGCAGTTGCGCAAGATTGGCATGAAGCTGACTTCGGTCGCAGGCGCATATTGGCGTGGCGATTCGGACAAAGCCATGTTGCAGCGCATTTACGGCACCGCGTGGTGGTCGAATAAAGATCTCAAAAAGTACATGGCGTACTTGGAAGAGATTGCGCAACGGGACCATCGCAAGCTTGGTCGCGAACTGGACTTATTCAGCCTGAATCCGGACTTTGGAGCCGGTTTGGTGTTTTGGCATCCGAAGCTCGGGCACGTGCGACGCAAGTTGGAAGAGTGGTGGTGGGAGCTGCATGAGGCCCGCGACTACTGGCCGGTTTACACCCCACACGTTGCGGGTGAGCCAGTGTTCCGTCAGTCGGGGCACCTGCAAAACTACGCCGACATGATTTGGGCACCGATGGATGTCGATGGACGTCCGCATCGGGTCAAGCCTATGAACTGTCCGGGACACGTGACCATCTTTAACTCGGTGCGTCACTCTTACCGCGATCTGCCGCGGCGTTTTGCGGAGCTTGGAACGGTTTACCGCTACGAGCCATCGGGCACCTTGCATGGCATGTTGCGCGTGCGCGGCTTTACCCAGGACGATGCTCACGTTTTCTGCACGCAAGAACAGCTTGCCGATGAAATCGTAGATGTACTTAAGTTGGTCCACACCATCTTGGATACCTTCGGTTATGAGTACACCGCTTACCTCGCCACGCGTCCGGAGAAATTCCTCGGCACCGATGAGGTTTGGGAACATGCGATTGCAGCTTTGGTGGCTGCCGCCGAACGTCAGGAACTTCCGTTGGAAGATGATCCCGGTGGTGGAGTGTTTTACGGTCCCAAGATCGACTTCAAGATTAAAGACGCTCTTGGCCGCGAATGGCAAGGTCCGACCGTGCAGGTCGACTTTAACTTGCCGGAACGCTTTGACATTCAGTTCAACGATAAGGACAACGAGCTAAAACGACCAGTCATGGTGCACCGCGCCATCTTCGGCTCCCTCGAACGGTTCGTGGGTGGACTGATTGAGCACTTTGCAGCTTGGTTCCCAGTGTGGTTGTGCCCAACTCCGGTTGCCGTGCTTCCAATCACTGAGGAGCAAATCCCTGCCGCCGAAGCCCTACGCGACAAGATTGTTGCCGCCGGGTTCCGCGCGATTCTCATGTCGGATGGCCCACTGCGCAAACGCGTGCGCGAATCCGAGATGGACAAAATTCCGTACATGGCAGTCATCGGCGGTCGCGAGGCCGAGAATGGCGAAGTCAATGTGCGTGTGCACGGCTTGAAAGAGCAAAAGACCTTGCCGGTCGATGACTTCATGAAGGCGCTCAACGAAAAGCGCGCGTCGAAGTCTTTGACTTACGAGTTGGATTAGGGTTTTTGCGCTGGATTGCTATGCTTTCCAGCGCATGAAAACTTTCCTCATGACGTCTCTTGCCTTAGCGACAGCTTTGGCATCCACCGCAGAAATCTGGGCCGCGCAGGAGACCTTCGTGCGCAGCGAAACCGTGACTCCCATCCGCAACGTGACCTTCAATCATGAGGGCAAAGCGAAGGAACGGAAGCAAGGTGGCAACCCGCGTAAGGTGGAGGGTTACTTAGCTTTTGACGGTTCGATGGATGGCAATCGCCAAGTCGATCCACAGATTGCGGTAGGCGGTGGATATGTGCTGCATGGCTCGAACAGCGGGCTCATTATCTACACCAAGAAAGGGGAGTTCGTGCAAGGCGTGGGGCAAGCAAGCTTCAATGGGGGCATCGACCCGAAATTGTTTTTCGAACCGCAGCGGAAAGTGTTTGGTTTTGATTTATGGAATCCCTGGGACGATGCCAAGTTAAAGCCGGTCAACATTTCCGTTTCTGAAACCAGCGATCCAACCGGCGCGTGGAATACTTATCCGGTACCTGCGCCGAAGGGGGTCGATGGCGGCGGCATCGGACATAGTCAAAAGTGGATTGGCTATAGCTTCCCAGGTGGCGAGGAGCGGACATTCGTGCTGCGTATGGAGGAAGTCATTTCTGGTAAACCCGCGACGGCTTATCACTTTGCTGGCAGCTTAGGGCACCCGGTGCACACTTTGGATGACAGCGAAGACCTGCATTTTTTCGAGCTTTCCGAAACCCATTTCACCGTGCGCAAAATCACCGCCGATGAAAAGGGTAATCCACAAGCCGTGTTGGTTGGGTCCACCGAGCATGGGTTAAGCAACATCGGTTGGCCGCCGCAGTCTCCGCAGAAAGATAGCGAGCAGAAGACCTCGTCCGGCGACCGCAATCCCAAAGTCATTTATCAACAAGGCGGATTTTTGTGGTTTTCACAAGCGGTCAACGTCGATGGCCGTTCTGCAGTGCAATGGCATCAAGTACGTATGGATGGCAGCATTGTCCAAACTGGGCTGATCAGTCATCCCGAGCGCAGCTACATTCAGACCACTCTCGCGGTGAACAAAAATCTAGATGTGCTGGTCGGTTTTCAAGAGACCGGCACCGACATGTTCATCAGCCCGCGTTTGGCTTTGCATAAAGCGAGTGATCCGGCTGGGCAAATGGGTGCCATCGTCCGCTTAGGCGAAGGCCAGGCTGCAACCGATGGCGTTTCGTGGGGTGACTACAGCGGCAGTGTTTGCGATGGCGATAATGGCCTCGATCTTTGGACCATCCAAAGCATTACCGACGAAAAAGGTAAGGGCGACACCATCATAGTCCGGGTGCCTTTCGAGGATTCTTCGGATTAGGCATAGAAAATCGACCCCAAAACAGGAAGGGGGTGGGGCTATCGGCGCCACCTGTGCGTGAAAGGATTGCAGGAAATGTTCGTCCTCTTTGCAGTCATCGCGCTCAACGCATGGCTTTATTGACGGCATGAATGGACAATCCAATGCCCTTTAGCGACTCTTAAATGTAAAACCGCTAGCCTTTCAGCCAGTCAACTTTCCCATCTTCCCTGACCACAGCGCGTTGGAGTGGGAACTTCGGAATGGCGAGTGCGTATCGCGTTCCCTTACGCTCACCAGCTTTACGCAATGCGCCTTTCTCAACTAAGTCTCCTAAATCCCGAGTAGCGGTCGCGGGCGAGGTTTTCGCAATACTCGTGTAGTTGCCTGCACTGAGCCCTCCTTCGAAACCGCCAATGCCTTCTTGAAACACGCGTTGCAAGACCATTTCCTGGCGCGTGTTGAACAAATGATGGAAACGTTCTAGGAACCGCGCCTTCTCCACCGTGAAGGAAACTAGCGCTTGGCTTCGCTGTTGCGCTTCCAGGGTGATGCCGGCCGACCAAGCTAACCAGTCGGTAATTTCGTTCGATTGATTCGCCGCTTCCAACGCAGAATAATATGCGCGGCGTCGCTGGAGGATGGTGGAGGCCAGCGCAATCAAGCTGGGTTCACCCAAAGATTGAGCCAGCGCCTTCTCCGCAATCGCACGCCCCATTCGCCCGTTGCCATCTTCGAAGGGGTGGATGGAAACAAAAAACAAATGCGCAATTCCAGAACGCGTGAGCCCAGGTAATGGCGCACTTCCATTGGGCGCAGATTCTTGAAACCATTCCAAGAACCGCTCCATTTCGGTTTGCATTTGAGAGGAAGCAGGCGCCGAAAAATGCACGCGCGGTTTATCGAGTCGCCCAGAAACCACCTGCATAGGCTCTTCATGCTTGCGATAGTGGCCGATGTCACGGAGATCACGTCGTCCATTGCAAAGCATGCTATGCCAAGCGCAAAGTGTGCCTTTTTGTAGTGCGCTTTGACTGTTGCGAAAAAGGTCGATCATCATTTCGGCAATCCCGTTTTCCGCGGCCAACGCCCTGCGTCCATCATGTTGCAATCCAAGCTGCCGACGGATGGAGGATTGCACGCTGTCGCGGTTTAGAAATTCACCTTCAATCTCAGAGGTGGTGAGAGCTTCCGCCGACAAGCCATCGACCGTGATTTGTTCGCGACTGGCTTCATTCAAGTGTTCCAGATTGCCCAAAAAGACACCACCGCGTAGCAGGAATTGCTCCTCTGCTGCCGCTAATCGCGAGCTATCCCAGGTGAAATCGGGCCAGTCAGCTTGCTGCCAGTTCCAGGTCATGATGGATATCTTATCGGTTTATCCATCAAAAATAAGCTAAAAATGATTGATATAGGTGGAATTTGTCCATCTGAGCCCACTGGCAGTCGTTGCAAGGCCACTGGCGACATCGCAGAATCCCCAGCTTTGCACTGCGAATATTCCAGGCAAGAAGCCTGAGAGAACCCCGTGTACCCGGGGGCTAAATGTTGGGTTCCTTACCACTCCCTTACCTGGTCATTTTGGGATTACGTATCTTCCTCTGCGAACGCTGCCCAATCTCTTTCCCCACGTTCTATGAATAAAACTTCTACTTGGTTTGCATTCACTTGGTAGGCGATCAAGGTGGGGCCAACGTGCCAAAAATAGACATGCCTAAGTTGGGTGATGTCTTCTCGGCGATGCCCAAGGCCAGGGGAGGCGGCAATCAACTCAAGATCCCTGTCAGCCCGGCATGCGCTTGAGCAGTGAAGTGGTAGGAGCTCAACCGCCCTTCTTTGTGCGCTTCTTTAGGCCTTTGCGCAGCTTTGCCACCGCGCCGGGGCCATCTACTAATTCGCCGCGGTCGGCCTGCGCCAATCCTTGCACAAGAGCTGCCTGCAGTCGATGGATATGAACGCTTCGGATTTTGTCCTGCTCAGCCAAGAGTCGCAGCGCCTCGCGCACCACCTCACTTTGGTTGTTGTAGAGCCCAGTACGCACTTTGTTTTGAATCATGATTTCAAGTTCCGGTGTGAGGCTGACGTTCATGAATCTACCGTATCGCACATGTCAAAGATTGTCAAACTTTGACATGCTCCGGGGCGCATGCTTGACTCCTCGGGGTAGAAGACGGGCGTACGCCCTTTACGACACCAAAAACTTGAACTACGAACCCGCCTTCTTCACCAAGTGCAAGCGCAGCCGAGCGCCCCATTGACGTCGTTGTTTCCTGTCTGAGAAGACGCGGTAGGGAAGAAAAACTACACCGGTTTTCTGGAAGGTCATGTGGAAACCACTTTTCAACTCTTTGAGGTCGTGGAGATCTGGCCAAAGAATTTCGGTGTCGATTTCATTGCAGCGGTGGGTGAGTCCATCGTCATGCATCTCCCAAACTTCTCGCACGGGAAAGTACAAGCCATACTTATTCATGGTGAAGGTGGCCAATCTACGCCTAGTCCGGCGCATAAACCAGACCCAATTCAACACCAGGCAAACCGGCGCACCCATACCCAGCAAGAGGGTCCGTTGGGGCATGTCATGGGGCAGCTGAAAATGCAGCACAAGGAAAAGTATGAGAATGCCAACGCTCTCAAATAGAGCACGAAAGGGCAGAGTGAAGGGAAGAACATGCATCGTAAAGGTGTCATCGGCAAATTCTTCTTGCGTGGATTCGAAGCTAAGGCTCCAAGTTCCGGACAGGTCTTGATCGGAAGCGGGGCTTGCAGGGATGGCGTTCGGAAGATATTTGCGGATCAATGGATCCTCGTCGACCGGTGGGGCCTCCGCACCGAGCAGCCGGTGCGTTGCCAGGCTGCATAGGAAAGCGGGAAGGGTGATCTCCCAGACTGGAAGTCCGCCGTCCCACGCAAGCGCAACCCCGTTGATGAAAATGACCGAGATACCCACGCTCCAGGCACGAGTGGCAGCTTCTTTTCGCTTTTCCCAAAAACTGAGTGTCGGAAGTAATACGCCGAAGACGCCAGAGGTTGCCGATGCCATGACCAATTGCCATCGGTGCGCGAATTCGTACCACCAGGCTGTGAATCCTTCCGCTTCCACACCAGGTGGTCGGTAGGGCGGCGGATCCATGGTTTGGATCCAGTAGTAGATGAGACTACCGAGGAAGACTCCAAACGCTCCGCAAAGCCCTGCGATGATCCACCGAAAGGTCAGGCGATTGCGTTCCTTCCTTGCTTTCTGGATCGCGGGGGATTTTTGGGGTCTTTTCATTTAGTGGCGTTCCGCCCTCAACAGCTCCACTACGTTAATCTAACCCCATGCACCAAAGCTCCACCAAGCCGCTCCTTTTTGCAGTGTTCTCGCTGTCGGTTTTTCTGACATCGGCCTCGCTGGGCGCCATGCAGACCGGATCCGATGCAGAAGACAGCGCCATCCCGGAAGGTTTCACCCGACAGGATCATTTGCGCGGCTCCATCACCCCGGAGCGAGCGTGGTGGGATGTGCAGCATTACGACCTTAGCTTGCAGGTTTTTCCAAAGACCAAGAGCATTGCGGGCTCGAACATTATTAGCTTCCGCACGCTTGAGTCCGGTGATCGCATGCAAGTGGATTTGCAGCCACCTTTAAGCATCACGCGGGTGGTTCACGGCGATACGGACCTAGAGTTTGAACGCGAGGGCAACGTTTATTGGATTCAGTTTGGAGAAGCTCTGGCACCATCGACCAAGGATTCGATCCAAATCTACTATGAAGGCACTCCGGTCGAAAGCAAGAATCCGCCGTGGAGTGGTGGTTTCACTTGGAATAAAGATGAGTCTGGCAACCCGTTCATTGCTACCACTTGCCAAGGGATTGGTGCCAGCATTTGGTGGCCGAACAAAGATCATGGCGCCGATGAACCCGATCGTGGCATGGACATTCGCATTACTGTGCCGAAGGGTTTAACTGCAGTTTCGAATGGCCGCTTGAAGGAAAGCTCGGACGATGCATCGGCCAAGACCAGTACTTTTCATTGGCAGGTGTTGAACCCGATTAATAACTATGGTGTGAACGTCAACATTGGAAACTATGTGAACCTGCCGGGTGTCTACGAAGGAAAGTTCGGCAAGTTAGATCTCGAGTATTGGGTGTTGGAGGGGCAGGAAGAAAAAGCGCGTGAGCAATTTAAGCAGGTGCCGCTCACCATTGAGGCCTTTGAGCATTGGTTTGGCAAATACCCTTTTTACGAGGACAGTTACAAGTTAGTGGTGGTGCCGTACCTTGGTATGGAGCATCAGAGTTCGGTGACTTATGGCAACGGTTTCAAGAATGGCTATCGCGGGCGTGACTTAAGCGGCACCGGTGTTGGGCTCAAGTTTGATTACATTATCATTCACGAAACGGCGCACGAGTGGTGGGGCAATAACATCTCCATGAAAGACACGGCCGATATGTGGATCCATGAAAGCTTTGGAACCTACGCCGAGAGTCTCTATGTCGAATATCATTTTTCGAAAGCCGAGGCCGAAGACTACAACGTTGGCATTCGCAAAGGGATCGCGAATAAGAAGCCGATTATTGGTCAGTATGGTCTAAATAATTCGGGCGCCGGCGACATGTACCCCAAAGGCGCCAACATCTTGCACACCATGCGCCACATCCTGAATGACGATGCCAAGTGGCATGCGGTATTGCTTGGCCTGCAGGAAGAGTTTTGGCACAAGACGGTGACCACGGCTGAGGTGGAGGCTTACATGAGCCGCGTTTCTGGTTTTGATTTCAGTCTGGTGTTTGATCAGTACTTGCGTACTCCGGACCTTCCGCTGCTTAAGTACTCGGTAAAGGGGAAGTCGGTGTCGGTTTGGTTTGAGAAGGTGGTACCGGGGTTTCGTGTGCCGGTTGTTTTGCATATCAACGGGAAGGAGCAACGGGTTGTGGTTTCTGAGACTCCTACGGAGATTACGTTGGAGTCAGCGCTGAAGTCTTTTGAGTTGGATCGCAACTTCTACATGACGCAAGAACGATGACATCCTCACCTACCTGGATGCATAGTTTCCCGGCGTTGGCGCGTCTGCCGGAAAGGGAACAGCATTTGTTAGCAGGGGCGGTGGAGGTTTCCGCGCCCACCGGTACCGTGCTGTTCCGCCCCGGCGCGCCATGTCCAGGTTACTTACTGGTAGCGCACGGATCGGTGCGCGTTAGCCGCATCTCCGCAACCGGTCGCGTGGTGGTTCTTTACCATGTCGGCATGGGGGAGTCGTGCATTTTGACCACCGCATGTTTGCTGAGCGGCAGTGATTACGATTCCACGGAAGCCGTGGTCGAACAAGATGTGAGTGGCATTCAACTTTCTGCCGATGACTTCCATCGTGCTCTTTCGGCATCTCCCGGTTTCCGCAATTTTGTATTTCGTTCCTTCGGCCAACGCATCCTTGACCTTTCCGAACGAGTCGATCAGATAGCCTTTCATCCGATTGCAGCACGTTTGGCGCAAGTCTTACTCCTGCGTTGTAACCGCGAAGGCAAAGTCACGGCGACGCACCAAACTTTAGCGGAAGAGCTAGGCACCGCGCGCGAGGTGGTAAGCCGTCAGTTGAAGGCTTTCGCGGAACAGGGATGGTTAAAGGTGGAGCGTGGGGAGGTGCAGTTGATAAACCCAAATGCCCTCGCCGATTTGGCTGTGTGACAAACTCACCGACGGCCGTGCACGTACGCCCTAAAGTGATGGCATGAAAAACATCGGAAACGTGGAACGTGTCATCCGTCTGGTCCTCGGCGTTGGCTTGCTATCGCTGGTGTGGATCGGCCCGAAAACGGCTTGGGGTTATGTTGGACTGATTCCCTTGCTCACTGGGTTCATCAGCTTTTGCCCGTTGTGGAAGATTCTTGGGATTAACACTTGTAAGAAAGGTGGCTAGAGTCGGGCAATCGTAATCGTGAAGTTGCCATGTAGGTTGTACCTAAGTGGTCCGGCTCTACTTCCATCACTACTGTTTTTGTGAAGAAGTTATTCCTGAAAGGACTTACATCAGTTTGATTGAAGTTGATGTAATTACTTCTAGAATCGATTCATGACACGTCAGACAGATCAAGCAGCTGCTCTCTTGGTGTACCTGCACCAGGGAGTTTGCAACTTCCGGCACGGCTGAATGCTGAAGGTTTTGCTCGTCTAAGTTGACGCGCATGGTTCATGATGGGCACATTCAGCTGAGAGGATGAACTCAAATCCAATTTCGCTGTTTGACCCGCACATGGCATTGGTCGAGGTATGTGCCTGCGTGTCGCAAGGAGATTTGTTTTGCTTTCGGCACTAGCTTTTCATGCATCGAGCCAGCCCCGTATACCAAATACAATCGCAGTCGTGCCCTAAAGCCGTCGTTCCTTGGCATCGTCGAAAGCGTGGTAGAGGATAAAGGCTGCCCCTGGTTCTTGGAATACGAGCTGGAAGCCACCCTTTAACTCCTCAAAACTTTGCAGAGCCGACCACGGGAGTTTGTGTTCCTCCTCACCCATGCGGTGCGCCAAGCCATCTTCATTCATCGCCCAACCCTCTTGAATGGGAGAGGTAAGGCGGTTGATTCGGATGGTGTGGGATTTTTTAGGCGCTTTGTGAGGAACAGGGCAGACAGCCTGCAGGATGGTTCCCCGCAGCCACGGTTATGGGAGGAGGGCGGCTGATTCTTCTAAGAGGCAGTCTGGAGCTCTTTGCCAAGATGCAAGAGTAACTTGCCAGCTTCCCTGCCTTTACCCTCTGAAATGCCAGCGACCTTCAATTGGCCATGGGGTACCGCATTCATGAATGGCCCTTCAATAATCGGGTTGGGATATTTGACGAAGGCATCAGCTCCCACTTCAGCACAAGGCTTAATCGGTTCGTAGGTGCCAGGGAATCGGACACAAAGGCCATCGAAGGAATAGTTCTTGGCTGTTCCGAAGTGCTCTACGCCAGCAATCTCAATTGAAACTTTTTGCTCTTGCCCGTCATCTTTGTCGCATTCATGACGCCATACGCTGCGCCGGAAATTGGCTTCACCCTGGCGGAATAGGACGACGTTTTTCAGCCAGGAGGACCGTTCAGAGCAAATGCGTTCTAACGCATCGGCGGAGGCGCCCTTTCTCAAGGTTTTTAGAACATCGTTGTCAGAGGTGTCCCACAGCGTATCGAGGTGTCCTTCGACCACGGCCGCAAATTTCGACCCTTTCTGGATCTGAAAAACTGGGCCCGAGGCTTGGGTGGGTACTCCTGTCACGTTTGACGAGTCACCGGTTAAGCTGGGAGTCGTAAGCATGAGAGGTTGGTAGAAAATCTCGTCGCCAACGATGACAATCCAAGATGATGGAAGGTGAGAGCTAAATCGAACGTTTCGCCTCAACGATTCTTTCGCGCAGATCTGCTTGGTTAGGGAATCGAGGTCCGCCCAGAGATGACTTGAGCTCAAGGTGGCGGAAATCGCCGCAGCATCCTGCTCGTCTAGAGCAGTTTCCCACTGGTTAAGCTGAGAGTGAGGGTGTGAGAGAAGAGCCAGGAAAACGGAAGGGCTACAGTAGGGGTCGGTAAGCAGAATGCGGAGAGAGTTTTCCTCCATTTTAGCAAGTCGATCCAATTGCGGCAGCTTGGATTCAATAGCGAAATCCTCCTTTAAGGAAATGCCGTACGCCCAAAGGCGGTGGACGTCTTGACTGTTCATTAAATCATCAATGACCTCCATGGCTTTTGCCCTAGTCGAGAAAACGTGGGATATACCGTTGGCAGCGGTGAAGTGAATGGGTTGAATAGAATCTTGAAGCTGAGACTCCAACGCACGGACCAGCCGGTTGGTTTGGACTAGGTCGGCAAGAACAGCTGTGAAAACGGAGGCTGCTAGTGCGCGAAGTGCAAGTGTGAAGTTATTTTGAGCCTCAAGGCCCACTAAAGTTACAAGGGAATCTGCAAAAATAAAGGTGGCAATGCAAGGACCAAGAATTAGAAACGTTCGAATGATCCAAGAGGGAAATCTAGGGTTTTTTTGCTGGGGGGAGCTAGGCATGAAAAAAGTATAGCGGTGGAAACCGGATTGGTTTCTTGGATGTAAGCAAGGAAGATTTGGGTTTGTCTAAAGAGTTGAATCCAAGCGGATTTGGCCGATTGACTTCTCCATAAAATTAAGTTGGAGTTGCCATGCACTGAAATTTCAGTCTCGTATACTGGCAAAAGCTAATTCACCCGACATAAGCCTCAGTTACGCTTACGCTTTGTGCGCAATACCTCTGCTAGCTCGGCCCCCCCCCTCATTCACAGCATGCACTCCACGCGAGCTGTGCATAGATTGCTGCAGAGAACATGACCGTTTCAAATTCGCCATCCCCGTCTTTCCTTCTTTCCAGTAAGGTCCTTCATGGGGCCTTCGTCGCACTTTCCGAGGGGGGAGGCACCCTTCACCGGCAGGATGTCATGGCCAAGATGGAGGAGGACCTCGACTTCACCGCTTGGGAGGCTGAAGCAAGCGGTGAAGATGGACCACCGCGCTGGCGCAAGTACCTGAACTACAAGACTTCGGAAGCCGTGCGCATCGGCTACATGATTAAAGATTGGGGTACTTGGACCCTGACCGATGCCGGCCAACAAGCTCTTGCCCTGCTCGGCCCACATGAGCTGCACCAGTTAACTTACGAGCACTACCGCGACTGGTATGCCGAGCGGCATCAGGACGACGATGACGAGGACTCCGATTCCTCCGCTGCTTCCCCCAGGTCCAGCAGCCTTACCTGGACAAAATGTCACATCGTTCACGCGGGCTTGCATCTACTCTCCCGCGCGCCGGGCAAACAGCTCGAAGCATCTCGTTTGCTGAATCAGCTTCCGGGCTTAGTCCCCGAAGATGCCGCCGACGCACTTGCCGCCCACGACCCAAACTGGCCTGGTACTTACGGAGTCAACAGCCTTTATCTCGCCGTGCGCGTCAACTGGCTGCAGCGCAAATCAGGAACCTGGTCCCTCACGCCCGCCGGAATTCAGGCCCTAGAGCATTACACCAACCCCAAGGATCTGTGGACGGCCGCGCGCACCATTGTCGGGCGCGATAATAGCGAACTTCCGCCACCGCCATATCTCGGCAACGTGTCGCCGTCGGCGCACTTGCCGCAAACGCTTTATAGCAATCAATCCGCCACCGTCAGTCACTTGGTCTCCGAGATCGACCACGGCTCCCTTGCATTGCCAGACATCCAGCGCCCCTTCGTGTGGAAGAACACCAAGGTGCGTGACTTGCTGGACTCCATGTTCCGCGGATTCCCGTTTGGCTTCATCCTTACTTGGAAGAGTCCTTCCGAGACGCGCGGCAAGGCTATCCGAACCAAAGCAATTGGCTCAGGGGAGAAGGGCAGATCCACACCACTAGCCCTGGTCATTGATGGACAGCAGCGCCTCACCAGCCTGTTTGCAGTGATGACTGGCAAACCAGTGCTCGACAGTCACTTCCGCGCGCGCAAAATCCAAATCGCTTTTCACCCTATCCGTGGTGCGTTTGAAGTTGCCGACGCCGCCATCCGCCGCAACCCTGAGTGGATCAGCGATATCAGCACGATCTTTGCGGATTCGATGGGGGCTCTTTCCGTGCTCCGCACTTACCTGGAGCAACTCGAAATCGCACGCACCATCGAGCAGGACCACCGCGATGCCGCCGAACAAAATATCGTGCGTTTAGTGGGTCTGAAGAACACACCGCTCGGCGTGCTCGAAATCTCTGACCGCGCCGATGAAGAGCAGGTTGCCGATATTTTCGTGCGCATCAACTCCAAAGGCCAAAACCTCAAGCAGGCAGATTTCATTCTCACACTGCTCGCCGTTTTCTGGGAAGATGGGAGAGAGCAACTCGAAAATTTCGCCCGCGCTTGTCGGGTGCCTTCTACCAGCACCACCGCCAATCCCTTTAACCACTTACTCAAACCCGGCGCAGATGAAATGATCCGTGTGGTGGTGACTGTGAGTCACCGTCGCGCCAAGTTATCGGCGGCTTATCAAGTGCTGCGCGGCAAGGATCCGGCGTCGGGCCAGATTACTCCCGAAGCGCGTGATGCCAACTTAGCCATGCTGGCGGAAGCGCAAAAAGAAGTGCTGGATTCTGCCAACTGGCATGAGTTCCTGAAGTGTTTGCAAGCCGCCGGCTTCGTCGCGCCTTCCATGCTCACTTCGATGAACGCCGCCTTAATGTCTTACAGCCTATTCCTAATTGGGCGGCGCACCTATGGCCTGAAGTTGGCTTAGTTAAGGCCCCTGATCGGGCGCTGGTTCTCCTTCGCGATGGTCACCGGTCGCTACTCGGGTTCCCCCGAATCGATCATGGAGGAGGATCTCGCTCAGCTGCGCGGTCTTGAAGATGGAGACGGTCCCGGCTTCTGCCAAACACTTCACACTATCATCAGTGCCGAACTCACCGACGACTTCTGGTCTCACACTTTGCCCGCACGTTTGGAGTCTTCCAACACGCGTACGCTGAACTCCTTCTTCGCTGCGCAAGTCAAACTTGGCGCTCGCTGCCTCTGGTCCGAACCCTACCTCGGTCCACTGCTAGACCCATCCCAGGCATCCACCAAGAAGGCTCTCGAAGTTCACCACCTCTTCCCCAAGGCATGGCTCAAAGCGCAAGGAATCACCGACCGCCGCGCGTACAATCAAATCGCCAACCAAACCCTCGTGGAGTGGCATGTCAACAACGACATCGGCGATCAATCCCCTTCTACCTACGCCCCCGTGTACTCTCCGAACTCCTCCCCCGAAACACATGCGCTGCATGCCATGCCAGAGCGCTGGTGGGAGATGGAGTATGCGGAGTTCTTGGTGGAGCGAAGGAAGTTGATGGCAGATGGGATTCGGCGGGGGATGGGCAATGCCTAAGAAAATGGCCAAGAAGAAACAACAACCTGAAAAGTCCTTGGAATCTTGGATATGGGATGCCGCCTGCTCCATTCGCGGCGCCAAGGATGCCCCCAAGTTCAAGGACTACATCCTGCCGTTGGTTTTTGCCAAGCGCCTTTGCGATGTCTTCGACGACGAGATCAACCGCATCGCCAAAGAGGTGGGTTCCCGAGAGAAGGCCTTCAAGATCGCGAAATCCGACCCCAAGCTGGTTCGCTTCTACCTTCCTCTGCTGCCCGAAGACCCTGAGGAGCCGGTCTGGTCGGTCATTCGCAAGATGGCAGAGAAGATCGGCGAGGGTGTCACAACCCACTTACGCGCGATTGCCAAGTCCAATCCGCTGCTGCAGGGCATTGTCGATCGGGTCGATTTCAATGCCACCACCCACGGCCAGCGCGATCTCGACGACGATCGTCTCTCCAACCTCATCGAAGCGATTAGCACCAAGCGCTTAGGCTTAGAGGATGTCGACGCCGACATCATTGGCAAGAGCTACGAATACTTGATCCGTAAGTTCGCTGAGGGCGGTGGTCAAAGTGCCGGTGAGTTCTACACACCTGGCGAAGTGGGGGAGATCATGGCCAGGGTGCTAGAGCCAGAACCTGGTATGGAAATCTACGACCCCACCTGTGGTTCCGGTGGTTTATTGATCAAGTGCGAAATCGCCATGGAAGCCATGATGCAGGCGAAGAAGAAACGCACCTACGCGCCGTTGAAGCTGTACGGGCAGGAGTACGTCCCTGAGACCTGGGCAATGGCCAACATGAACATGATCATTCATGACATGGAGGGTGAGATTGAGATCGGCGACACCTTCAAAAACCCCAAGTTCCGAAAGCGAGGCAAGCTGCGTACCTTTGACCGGGTGGTAGCGAATCCCATGTGGAATCAAGGTGAGTACTCGGAAAAGGATTACGACGCCGATGAGCTTGACCGCTTCCCTGACGGCGCGGGTTTTCCCGGTAAGTCTTCCGCCGATTGGGGTTGGGTGCAGCATATGCATGCCAGCTTGAATACGAAGGGCCGCGCTGCCGTGGTTCTTGATACGGGGGCGGCTTCTCGCGGCTCAGGGAATGCAAACAAAGACAAGGAGCGCAACATCCGGAAGTGGTTTGTCGACAACGACTTCATCGAAAGTGTGCTCTACCTGCCTGAAAACCTTTTCTACAACACCACTGCTCCTGGCGTTGTCGTGTTCCTCAACAAGGCCAAGCCCAAGGCTCGAAGGGGCAAGGTGTTCCTTGTCAACGCCAGCCAGGTGTTCGAAAAGGGCGACCCCAAGAACTTCATTCCATCAGAAGGTATCCAGCGCATTGTTGACACTCTGATTGGTTGGAAAGAGGAAGAGAAGCTCAGCCGCATCGTCGACTCCGAAGAGCTCAAGAAAAACGACTACAACATTTCACCAAGCCGCTACATCCACACTGCTGACGCGGAAACCTACCGGCCAATTGCGGAAATCGTTGCCGAGCTCGATGCCATCGAAGATGAGGCCAAAGAGGCCGACAAGGCCTTGCGGAAAATTCTAAAGAAGATAGGCGTATGAGTGATTGGAAATCAACGACAGTCGGCGCAGTCGCGACAGGCTTCCTAAGTGGTGGGACACCTTCAACCAAGCGCCCCGATTATTGGGAAGGCAAGATCCCGTGGATCACTAGCAAATGGCTTGGTGACAAACTTGAGCTAACCAACGGAGAAAAGTTCGTCTCAGAGGATGCAGTAAGAAGGAGCTCAACCAAGATCGTTCCTAAGGGCAGTATCATCTTCGCGACACGGGTTGGAGTTGGAAAGGTCGGCATCAACCGCCTCGACCTGGCGATCAATCAAGACCTTGCGGGTGTCCTAATCGACCAGAAGAAATTCGATCTCAAGTTTCTCGCTTTCCAGCTCGGGATCGATTCGATTCAGCAATACGTCGAGATGAACAAGCGTGGCGCGACTATCAAAGGGATCACCCGAGATTGCCTCGAACAAATTCGGCTCAACGTCCCCCCACTCCCCGAGCAGAAGAAGATTGCGCACATCCTTTCGACGGTGCAGCGGGCGATCGAAGCGCAGGAGCGGATTATTCAGACCACCACCGAGCTTAAAATGGCCCTCATGCACAAGCTCTTCACCGAAGGCCTGCGCAACGAACCCCAAAAGCAAACCGAAATCGGCCCCGTCCCAGAGAGTTGGGAGGTGGTGGAGTTGGAGACGAGAGCCGAGTCTTTCCAATACGGAACCTCAGTTAAATGCGGCTACGAGGTCGAAGGAATGCCAGTGCTCAGGATTCCTAATGTGGTTGGGGGAAGCGTTGATCATTCGGATCTGAAATTTGGCAATCCAAAGCCCAACGAAATCGAGAAACTCTTGCTCGAGCCGGGCGACCTCCTCTTCGTCAGGACGAACGGCGTTAAAGAGAACGCTGGGCGTTGCTCCAAATTCAACGGCGAACTCGAGGACTGCTATTTCGCTTCCTATCTGATTCGCGTTCGCCTGGAGCCCGCAGTTCTCAATCCTGACTTTCTCAACGAGTATTCCCGAACTGAAGTAGGGACCTCCTTCCTCAGCGGCAAAGCTATCCGAACCGCAGACGGGAAGTTCAACATCAATTCGGGAACACTCAAATCGATGCTCGTCCCTGTTCCCCGCATTGATGAACAGAATGAGATCGCTGCGTCTCTCGCCCTCGTCGATTCAAAGGTGGCGGCGGCAGTGCTAGGTAAGGCGCAACTCCAAGACCTCTTTCGCACCCTCCTTCACGAACTGATGACCGCGAAGACTCGCGTCGCGAATCTTGATCTTTCAACAGCCTCGTAACTCCCGTCTATGGATCACACTCACATCGTCCAAGCTGCCGATTTAGATAGGTATTCACCCGCGCGCGAGAGCCAGGCAGTGGTTCCCGAACTCGTGTATTGGCTGGTGAAGCAGTCTGTTCCGCCACCCTCGGTGTGCCGTATCCCCTATGGAGATGTCGTCAATCAGCCAGGCTGGGACGGCCTCGTAGAGATTGACCAGGCCTTTCTTGAGTATGTTCCAGAAGGCGCTTCTTACTGGGAAATCGGCACTGGGGCCGATCCGAAGACGAAGGCGTCGACCGATTTCAAGAAGCGAACTGCGGCTTTATCCGATGAAGATCGGGCGAAATCCTCCTTCGTCTTCGTGACCTCCCGGTCCTCCGCCTCTGGCGGTTGGAATGAACCCGAACAGACCGAGTGGTTGGAAGTGAGGAAGGATAGTGGCTGGAACACGATCAAAATAATCGACGGAGTAAAACTAGCGGACTGGCTCCGCGAATTTCCTGCTCTCGGTCGATGGATGGCGAAGAAGGCAGGGATCACCGCAAGCCTTGGGGGCATCATCACACCTAGCGAGCATTGGGATCTGATTTTATCCCAGGGCGACAAGAACGACCCACCTCTACCACCTCAACTATTCACGACCTCTCGTGGCGGTGCCTGTGCCTCCTTAGAAGCGGTCTTCTCAGGAGAATCCCATCGGCTATTTTTTTTCGCGGAGAGTGAAGATGATGTCGAAGACTTCGTCGCTGCATATTTGTCGACACTCGATGAAGAAAAGGCCCAAGAATACGCAAACCGCTGCCTTTTCATTAACGATGAAGATGCCTGGAGAACGGTTTCGGAGCTGAGACAATCGCATGTCCTTGTAGCTAGTCCGAGATTGGGATTGGACTCAGAGCGGCAAGACTTCCAAGCCATCGCAACGAAGAAAGGCCACGCTGTTGTTATTCCGCTGTGTGGTGCTCTATCCGGTGACAATCCTGAAATCATAAAACTACGCAGTCCGTCTCAAGCACAGATAGAAACAGTTCTCAAAGAGGCCAAGTTTTCGGAAATCCGCGCCCGAGAACTTGGCGGTATCGGCGGAGGAAGGATTTCTGCTCTTCGCCGCCATCTTTTGGGACTTGGCTCCGTTCCGCCATACGTCAACTGGGATACCGCTCGCGAACTCGCTCAAGCCGCCTTAGCTGGCCAATGGAATGCAAACAACCCGGCAGATCTTCGGGCTGTGGAGGAAATGCTGGGAAAAAACTACGGGGAGTGGATCGAGACACTCAGAGTTAATGCGCTACGCTCGGACTCTCCCCTTATTCAGACTGATGAATGGTGGAGATTCGTAGCGCGCGGTGAGGCTTGGAATGCTCTGGGCAACCGGATCGCTGATTGTGATCTAGATCGCTTCGAAGCGACAGCTGTTGCCGTTCTGAGCGAGAGAGACCCTAAGTTTGACCTTCCGAAAGACGAGCGATTCGCCGCCTGCATTCATGGTAAAGACCTAGAGCACTCTTCGGTACTGAGGAAGGGGATAGCAGAAACCCTTGCTTTGCTTGGATCCCGCCCTAAGGCACTGTCAGAGTGTTCGCAAGGGAAGGCTGAAACGACAGCAGTTCTTGTAGTTCGCCAGTTGCTCAACAAGGCAAGTTGGGAGCGATGGGCCAGTTTGGACACCCATATGCCGCTGCTAGCGGAAGCTTCACCCGACGAATTCCTCGATGCGGTTGAGTCAGCCCTTGTAGATCTTTCATCGGCTCCATTCCACGAAATCTTTGCCCAAGAAGGAACTGGTGGAATTGGCGGTTGGAATTACATGAGTGGGTTGCTTTGGGCCCTGGAAAGCCTTGCATGGTGTAGCGATTATTTGCCTCGGGTGTCGGTAATCCTTGCTGATATCGCCTCCATTGATCCCGGAGGGAACTGGGCGAATCGCCCTGCGAACTCTCTTGCTGACATCTATTTGCCGTGGCACGTGCAAACAACGGCACCTTTCGAGAAGCGAAAGAGCGCAATCGGGGCGGTTTTGAAGGAACAACCTGAAGTCGGCTGGTCTCTTCTCCTTGCACTACTTCCGCATAGCCACGGATTCACTTCTGGATGCCACAAGCCTGTCTGGCGCGAATTTATTCCCCGCGACTGGAAAAACAGTGTGTTGCGATCCGATTATTGGGAGCAGATTACCGCATTTACAGAGCTCGCCGTTGAACTCGCAAAGCAAGACAGTGACAAGCTTGTTGCGCTCATCGGTCGACTCTCAGATCTGCCAAAGGCCGCACACGAGTCGCTCCTTAGTCATCTTTCGTCCTATGCTGTCACGGGTCTCGCTGAGGGTGAACGCCTGCCGATCTGGGAAAAACTCGATGAGATCGTCCGCCAAAACAGGAAGTTTTCCGACGCCGATTGGGCGCTACCAGAGGAAGCCATTGGAAACATCGAAGAGACCAGCAACCTTCTTGCGCCCTCCGCGCCCGAGTTCAAATACCACCACCTTTTCAGTGACCGAGACTTCGATCTTTTCGATGAGAAGGGAAGCTACGAGGAGCAACGGAATCGTCTCGATGAAGCACGACAGGCTGCCGTCAATGAGATCCTCTCCGGGGCCGGCTTTGCGGGCTGTTTAGACTTCGCCTCGAAGGTTGCCTCTCCATATGAAGTCGGTCGGGCTCTTGGAATCGTTGCGCCAGACGAAACCGAGGCGGAAATACTTCCTGTCCTTTTAGATTCGGATGATGATTTCTTAGCTAGACTTGTCGCCGGATTCGTATGGGCCAGATTCTGGGATCGACGGGTCGAATGGGTAGATGGAGTGCATTGTCGAGAATGGACCACTGACCACCGCGTTAAGTTCCTAACGCTCCTTCCCTTTGAGGATGAAATATGGGAACGAGTGACTACACACCTCGGAGAGGCCAGCGAGGGGCTCTATTGGAAAGATGCGCGGGTTAATCCCTACGGTCGGAATCGAGATCTCTCAGTAGCGATTGAAAAACTGCTCACTTACGGGAGGGAAGGTGCCGCTGTCATGTGCATCGCATGCTCTGCCGACGACAAGGGTTCTCTCGACGAGTCTCTCGCAACCCGCGCGCTTATCGCGGTGCTTGAAAGTGAGGGAGGAATTGCAGAACTCGACAACTACCAGGCCGTCAATTTGATCAAACGTCTTCAGGAATCGGGAACTGCTGATCAGGACGCACTGTTCCGAATTGAGTGGAACTTCCTGCCCTGGCTTGACCGCTTCTCATCAGGATCACCAGTCACTCTCGAAAAGCGCCTCGCAGAGGATCCCGCATTCTTCGCGGAGGCTGTAGGTCTCGTTTTCCGATCTAAGCATGACGAGAAAGAGGAGCCTGCTGAACCGGATGAGAAGAAGCAGAGCCTCGCACGAAATGCATACAAGCTCCTGACCGAATGGAGACGTTGTCCGGGGCTTTCCGACGACGGAACACTAAACGCACAAGCATTTAGCGATTGGATCAACGAAGCTCGGCGAATTACGGAAGAAACGGGACACGCCGAGGTGGCACAGATCCAGATCGGTCACGTTCTAATCTATGCACCGTCAGATCCCGGTGACCTTTGGATTCATGAAGCCGTTGCCACTGTCTTGAACTATCGGGATACGGAGGAGATGCGCTCAGGTTTCACGACTGAACTATTCAATCATCGCGGCGTTCACGGCTTTACCCATGGCAAAGAAGAACGAGAACTCGCGGCAAAGAATAGAGAGAAGGCAGAGGCACTTGATTCGAAAGGCTTTACTCGATTCGGAACGGCGATGCGTGAGTTCGCCGAGCAATATGATCGGCAGGCAGAGCGAGAGGAGAAGCGAGATCCTTTTGAGGATTAGTTCAAATGCCCACGCCAGAAGAACACAAAACAGTCCAAGCGAAAATCCTCGAATATGCCGCGGTGATCGGGTGGGCATTTGTGTCCCGAGACGAAGCCGAACAGCGGCGCGGCTTTGAGCCAGACGTTTCTCGCGCCGACCGAGCCAAGAATCGCTCCCTCTTCTTTAACGACTTGTTCGACGCGAAGGTGCGAGAATTCAATCCGCACTACACCGACGCCGAGGGTGCCCTTCTCGGGCAGTTCCGCCATTTCCACACCGACATCTACGGCAATCGGAACTTCGTCGACCACCTGCGTAACCAGGGCAAGTTCTTTGATCACGAGGAGAGCCGCGAGCGCGATCTAATCCTAATCGATTACGACGATCCATCGAAAAACGTTTACGAAGTCACCGAGGAGTGGGCCTTTCACAACGGCCACTACGGCACACGTGAGGATGTCGTCTTTCTTATCAACGGCATACCGGTGCTAGTCATCGAGTGCAAGAACGCTAGCAAGGACGAAGCCATTGCGCTTGGGGTGGATCAAATCCGCCGCTATCACCGTGAAACCCCTGAGCTCTTTGTGCCGCAGCAGCTATTCACGGCAACGGACGCGATCGGGTTTTCCTACGGTGTGACTTGGAACACAGTACGGAGAAACATATTCAACTGGAAGGACGAGGAAGTCGGCAAGCTGGAGGCCAAAATCAAGAGCTTCTGCGCCATCCCGCAGGTACTCGCCTTCCTCAAGGACTACATCGTATTCGCTGAGAAGGACGAGGAACTGAATAAGTACATCCTGCGCCAGCACCAGACTGGAGCAGTGGAAGCCGCTGTGGAGCGTGCCCTCCAGCCGGAGCAAACACGAGGGCTTATCTGGCACACTCAGGGTAGTGGCAAGACCTTCACCATGGTCAAGACTGCGGAGCGGCTGTTTCAGGCGAAGGCGGCTGACAAGCCGACCGTGCTCCTCATGATTGACCGCAATGAGCTAGAAGACCAGATGCTCAAGAACCTTGCAGCGCTTGGCTTGGGCAACTTGGAACATGCCAGCAGTATTGCGCGCCTCAACGAGCTGCTTAAAGATGACTATCGCGGCATCATCGTGACGATGATTCATAAGTTCCGCGACATGCCGGCGAATATCAACACGCGATCCAATATCTACGTCCTCATCGACGAAGCCCATCGCACGACTGGCGGTGACCTCGGCAACTTCCTCATGGCTGGCCTACCGAATGCAACCTATCTCGGCTACACCGGCACTCCGGTAGATAAGACCGCTTATGGCAAGGGCACCTTCAAGACCTTTGGTTGCGAAGATGACCAGGGCTATCTACACAAGTACTCCATCGCAGAGAGCATTGAAGATGGCACCACGTTGCCGCTTTACTATCAGCTCGCACCAAATGAGATGCTGGTTCCCCATGAGACCTTGGATGAGGAGTTCCTGGCTCTGGCCGAGGCGGAAGGCGTCGCCGACATCGAGGAGCTGAACAAGATTCTGGAGCGGGCGGTGAATCTCCGGAACTTCCTGAAGGGGAAGAAGCGGATTCGAGAGGTGGCCCAGTTTGTGGCGGATCACTATCGGGAGAATGTGGAACCGCTGGGGTATATGGCTTTTCTCGTGGGTGTGGACCGTGAGGCTTGCGCGCTTTACAAGAAGGCGCTGGATGAGTTCCTACCCGAGGAATATTCCGAAGTGGTGTACACCGGCAACAACAACGATGGCAAGTTGCTGAAGGAGTTCCACCTCGACACGAAGAAAGAGCGCCAAATCCGCAAGAGCTTCGGCAAGCTGGATCAGTTTCCAAAGATCCTGATTGTGACTGAGAAGCTGCTCACTGGGTTTGACGCCCCAGCGCTGTATGCGATGTATCTCGACAAGCCTATGCGCGACCACACCCTGCTCCAGGCGATTGCGCGGGTAAACCGCCCTTATGAGAATGAGAGCGAAGGCATGGTGAAGCCGCATGGCTTCGTGCTGGACTTCGTCGGGATCTTCGACAAGCTAGAGAAGGCGCTTGCCTTTGACAGCGACGAAGTGAATGCAGTGGTCAAGGACCTGAAGCTGCTCAAGGTCTTGTTCAAGAATAAGATGGAGGAGAAGGTGCCGCCTTTTCTTGCCTTGATCGAGTACAACTTCGACGACCGAGATGTGGATTCTCTGATCGAGCATTTTCGTGATGAAGAGAGGCGGAAGGAGTTTTTCCGGGAGTACAAAGAGATTGAGATGCTCTACGAAATCATCTCGCCGGATGCTTTCCTGAGGCCATTCATGGGTGACTACGCTACGGCGTCGGCGATCTATGCCGTGGTGCGTAAGGCCTTTGCCAAGCGCGTGATGGTCGACCGGGAGTTCCAGCGTAAGACAGAGTCCCTGGTGCGCGATCAGGTCGGCGTGGAATACCTGCGGGCCTCGGGGAAGATCTTCT
>Ga0316209_1000840_pt1 | contig 41957 bp, 37 predicted proteins | sample 6monopyrite_MG_FD_204945 | JGI IMG/M metagenome (GOLD analysis project Ga0316209, IMG submission 204945) | Microbial mat bacterial communities from mineral coupon in-situ incubated in ocean water Damariscotta River, Maine, United States -... | ecosystem: Environmental > Aquatic > Marine >...
TGGATTTCAAACTAAAATAGTCTGCCTTTCTTTTCTTTTTATCATTTGATCCTAAATAATAATTCAAATTGACCCTAAAATTACTATTTCCAATCTGACCGGATAAATTTTGTACTTCTAATTGCTCCTCTTGATAATGCACACGTCCATTAAATTTTTTAAACTTCATCGGGTGAACGTTCATTTTCGCATCTATTTGGGTGATGTCTAGATCTGACGATTTCAAACCATCATTGAATAAAAGATCAACGCTTCCATGAACTTTTAACTCTGACAATTGCTCATGTCTGTAATCTTTGGGGACAAAGTTTTCTCCTTTATAAGAAAAAATATCTTCCAATTTTAATAAATCTGAGGTCAAGTCGAACTCTATCTTAACATCTCCTAAAGGGTGTTCTTCCATAAAATAGTTATAGTTCTCTAATTTTCCATTAAAATGAAAATCGCTGTTATCAATCATTCCTGAGAAATCGATTACTCTAAAACTGGTGTCTTCAATAAAGAAATCTGCTCTAAAGTCATGCAACGTATGTGGATAATGATTCAAGTCGGCAAATAATTTCTCTACAAAAAACTCACCTACAGGAAGATTTGGTGATTCTGTAAAATTTCTTGCGGAACTAATAAACTTTAACTCTAAACGTAAGTTATCTATTCTCTCATCGATGGGTTCTTGACCTTTCACTCCTGAAGTCAGTTCTTTTATATCCAGCAATTTCGATTCTATACTCAGATCTGTGACTATTTCTTCATCAGTATGGTGTATAATTGCAGGTAAATCAGAAATGTGACCAGATAAATTAATGTTAGACTTTCCTATTTTCGCATCGAAATACGATATTTCCGCCTGATGTCCTTGAACTGTTACTTTGGTATTAATATTTGATAAAGGAAGATGGTAACTTGAGGTTTTAAAACCTAAATCCTCTACTTTCAACTCAGTAAAATAGGCTTCGTTTAGTTTTTCTATTGATTTTTCAGGATTTGTTAAATCGATAATATCATGAAATTTCATGTGTAAATTTACTTTCCCATGAGCATCTCTAATTGTGGTTGTATTAATAAACTTTGCTAAAAAGTCCAAGTCAAAATCCGAATCCAAAGACATTTCAATATCTGGAACATTAAAATTCTTTACCAATATGTTTGCCGAAAAACTACCAGCTGCTGGTTTTGCCCTAAAATTTTTCAAAGAAAATTCCATGCTATCCATTCCTTTATACCCATTATTTGTAAAGTATCCCGAGAAATTTAGATTATCTATTTTTTTTTGAGACTCCATATTAGAAACATAAGCATCTTTACACCCAAAAACTGCCTTTATCAAAGGAGTGTTTCCATTTGATGACTTGCCAGTGATATCTACGTTGAACTCAATTTCTCCAGCATTATCAAAGCTATTAAGAGTAGAAACCAATTCCTCAGGGGCCATTGCAATGAGCAAATCAAAATTTTTCTTTTCTCCATACAGCCTGAGATTTAAATCATAATCATTCGCAATATCGATTGTTCCTTCTCCTTGAAATGTAGCATTCTCTAATTCAAGTTCAGAAGGACTTATTGTAATTAATTGGTCTTTCTTAAGGTATTCAAGTTCAAGATCTAAATTTAAATGTTTCCGTTTCACGAACGAAGTATCCCCATTTTTTATAATATTGAGTTCAGAATGTGTTTCCACAGAAGCAAACATCTTTTCATCACTTGAAATAAACTTAATTTTTGCTTCGTCCACGAATGACTCCACCATGAGATCTATTGAACTGTTCAATTTATAGATGTCGACATCTATCAACTTTATTAGCTTCAAATGAATGTTAAACTCGTCTTCAACATTTTCGATTTCTTTTTTTGTTTCTAGGGCTTTTGTTATATTTAATTCTCCGTCCTCATCCTGAACAGCATGAATAAAACCATCTTTCATTTCTAGTACTTTGATGTCATAATTTCCAGAAATTAAATCCCAGATATTGAACCCAACATAAATATCTTTCAAATCTACTATAGGATCAACATCTGTCTTTTTAGTCTCAAAAAGCTCTAAATCTTCTAAGTCTATAGATATGTAAGGGAAATTTTCGAAAGGTGAAACGTGACTGCCTTCAATTTCCACTTTTCCGGTAAAATCTTCATTAAATGATGTAATCAAATTTTGAACTATCTTATCCTGTTTCCAATAAACAACAAGAACAACGCTAAAAAAAAGAAGTATTGGAATGATAACAAGCCAAATGACCAATCTCTTCATTAACTTTTTTACATTTATCTTCTTCATTCCACTAATTTCTATTTAACACTAATTGATTCAAGACATTTCGAATATAATCAATTGTTAACAAAGATATACGCTATAATTCATTTTCTTCAAAAAAAAACAATTTTACTGATAGCATGGAAGATTCATGCCAATTTATTTTAAAAATTCTTTACCTTTGAAGAAGTGTATTCGAACCAATTATTCACCAATCTCTCTCAAATGAAATATCTCCTAGTATATTTCCTTCTATTTTGTTTTCATGGAACAACTCAGACGAATATAGATGTTAAAAAATACGATCTAAAAATTTCATTCGAAGATACAACAGATGTAATAGATGTCGTTGAAAAAATAACTGTTCTTGTTACAGATAACTGTGAATTTATTGAACTTAACTTAGTCAATTTCAATACATTATCTGGCAAAGGAATGACTGTTTCTTCTGCAGTGCTCAATGGCACGTCATTGGCATTTGAGCATCAAAATAATTTACTAAGAATTCATTCTAACAACAAAAAAGGAGACCATAGAGTTATTGAAATTAGCTATTCTGGAATTCCTGCGGACGGCTTAGTCATTAGTAAGAATAAATATGGGAAACGAACTTTTTTTGGTGATAATTGGCCGAATAGAGCACAGCACTGGATTGCTTGTATTGATCATCCTTCAGATAAGGCAAAAGTTAGTTTTTCTATCAAAGCACCAAATCATTATTCAGTCATTGCGAATGGGCAATTGACGAACTCTCAAATAATAGATGATGTTTATGCATTAACAGAATACGAAACTAACTTTGAATTACCCACCAAAGTGATGGTATTTGGAGCTGCCAATTTCGACGTTGAAAAAATGGAGCATCTAGGCGGTTTTGAATTGACCAGTTGGGTATATGAGAAGAATGCTGGGTTCGCATTAGGTGATTTAAACGTAGCTCCCGATCCATTGCATTTTTTCATCAAAAAAATTGGCCCCTACCCTTTTGAGAAATTGGCGAATGTGCAATCAACAACACGTTTTGGAGGAATGGAAAATGCAAGCTGTATTTTTTATGATGAAGAAGCTTTTACCGGTAAAAACGAAATGGAGAATTTAATTACTCACGAAATTGCGCATCAATGGTTTGGAAATAGTGTCACTGAGGCTGATTGGATACATTTGTGGCTGAGCGAAGGTTTTGCGACCTACCTAACCAATCTTCATGTAGAACAAAAATATGGTCAGGAGGCTATGAATCAGCAACTTAAAAAGGATCGACAGCGGATTATGAATTTTGAAGACAAAGTGAAACGACCAGTCATTGATACCATCACAACTAATCGGATGCAGTTATTGAATCCTAACTCTTATCAAAAAGGTTCATGGGTATTACACATGCTAAGAAATAAAATTGGAGATTCTCTATTCTGGAAAGGATTACGAACATTTTATCAAGAATATAAATATAGTAATGCTTCAAGTGATGATTTTATTGCGTCCATTGAAAAAACGAGTGGTCAAGATCTCCAATTATTCTTTAATCAATGGCTTAGAAGAAGTAAAATGATAAGTATTAAGGCAACAACAAAAAAGAAATGTAGAAAAAGAATTCTAATTATAGAACAAGTCCAAAAGCAAGCTTATGAATTTCCTTTAGATATAGAAATTACTGAGGATGGAAATAAAAATATACATCAATTGTATTTTACAAAAAAAACGAAAGCGATAGAAATTGAACTGAAAAAAAAATCGGTTTTGAATTATACGCTAGACCCGAATACAAAATTATTATATAGAGAAATACTTCAAACTGTTCCCATTAACAAATAATTTGATATCTTTATTTCAATTTAATTTAAAACAATGATCATGCAAGAAACTCCATTATACCTCGTTCCATTTGACTTTACATCAGTTTCAGAAAGCGCTTTACGTTTGGGTCTCGACTTGGCAATTGCAAATAATGGCCAAGTAATACTCTTACATGTAGTCAAGAAGCATTCAGAAAAAAAATCAGCAAAAACCAAGTTTTCAAAATCTATAAATGCATTAGCTGAGAATGATCAAAAACGAATACAATCAAGAGTACTTATAGGAGATTTATTTGATAGCATTAAAATAGCAGGAGACCTAGTAGAACCTTCTTTAATTGTTCTTGGCACTCACGGAGCTAAGGGCTTCCAAAAAATATTTGGCAGTAACATTGTGAAGATGTTAAGCAATTCTTCATCACCATTTTTAGTTACCCAAGGCAAAAAAACAGTTGAAAAAATCAACACGATTGTCATGCCCTTCTCTTTTGAGAAAAAAACAATGCAAATCACGAATTTAGCAACTAAAATTGCAAAACAATTCGATGCGACAATTCACCTTGTGGGTTATCATGATAAAGATGAGTGGCTCGAAAAACATATGAAGTCGAACCAATTGATCATACGAAAACATTTTGAAGAAAATGACATCAAATATGAGATAGAAAATATTCCAGTAGGTTCAAACTATGAGCAAGAATTAATAAATTATGCTCAAGAAGTTGATGCAGACCTTATAGCTGCGGGTTATTACCAAGAAGGAATCATTAAAAATCCTAACTCATTTATCCAATCCATAATTGAGAATGAACTCCATTTGCCACTTTTAACAGTAAACGCAGAGGAATTGGGTGTGTCATCAGGGAACATCGTAACTTCTTATTAACAACTTAGATTCTTTAAACTTTCTACCATTTTTATTTTCAAGATGCAACTTCTTGACTTCTGCACTATTTATATAGTATCTTTGTCGCCAAGTTTGAAAAACCTATGAGTAATTCTATTGAAATAGAAAAAAGGAGAACCTTTGGTATTATCTCCCATCCAGATGCTGGAAAAACAACTTTGACAGAGAAATTGTTACTTTTTGGCGGTGCCATTCAATCTGCAGGAGCTGTCAAGAATAATAAAATAAAGAAGACAGCAACTTCTGACTTCATGGAGATTGAAAAGCAAAGAGGTATTTCCGTTGCAACTTCTGTAATGGCATTTAACTACAACAACAAACAAATTAACATACTGGACACCCCTGGTCACAAGGACTTTGCAGAAGATACTTTTAGAACCTTAACAGCTGTTGATAGTGTTATCTTGGTTATCGACGTTGCCAGCGGTGTAGAGGCACAAACCAAAAGATTGATGGAGGTTTGTCGAATGAGGGATACTCCAGTGATAATCTTCGTCAACAAACTTGACAGAGACGGTAAAGAGTCATTTGATTTACTTGACGAATTAGAATCTATTCTGAAAATAAAAGTCTGTCCATTATCATGGCCTATCGGTATGGGCGATCGTTTTAAAGGTGTTTACAACATTTATAAAAAAGAACTCAACCTCTTTTCTCCTAATAAAACGGGTATCTCAGACGATGTGCAATCTCTATCTGATCTCCACTCGAAAGACTTAGATGAAAAAATAGGCAAAGAAGAAGCCCAAGAATTACGTGAAGAAATAGAAATGATAGAAGGTGTTTACGACCCTTTTAAAAGAGAAGATTACCTTGCAGGTCAGGTTGCACCCGTATTTTTCGGCTCTGCTGTGAATAATTTTGGGGTACAAGAATTGTTGAATGCATTTTGTGAAATATCACCTTCACCCATTGGTCGTGATGCAGATTCAAAACGAGTAGAACCAATCGATGAAAAATTTTCCGGCTTCGTTTTTAAAATTCACGCCAACTTGGATCCAAAACACAGGGACAGAATTGCATTTTTACGAATTGTGTCAGGAAAATTTCAAAGAAACACCTTCTACAATCACGTTAGGAATGGTAAGAAAATGAAATTTCCAAATCCAACATCATTTATGGCGCAAGATAAGAGTATTATTGATGAAGCTTATCCTGGAGACGTTATCGGACTATACGATTCAGGAAGTTTTAAAATTGGCGATACTTTGACCGAAGGAGAGAAATTTAATTTTAAAGGAATTCCGAGCTTTTCTCCAGAAATTTTCATGGAATTAGAAAACCTTGACCCAATGAAATCAAAACAATTGGACAAAGGAATTCGTCAACTAATGGACGAAGGTGTTGCACAATTGTTTATTCAGCAGCCTGGTAATCGTAAAGTTATTGGGACGGTTGGACAACTGCAGTTTGAGGTTATTAGTTACCGCCTAGATCATGAATATGGAGCAAAATGTCGTTTTGTAGCGAAAAACTTCCACAAAGCTTGTTGGATAACTGCAACGGACGACGCTAAGCTGGAAGAATTTAAACGAGCCAAAACAAGGTACATCGCAAAAGATAAAGACGATAATTTAGTTTTTTTAGCAGAAACATCTTTCTTACTTCAAATGGCAGAACAAGATTATCCTGAAATTACTTTCCATAAAACAAGCGCGTTTAAACTTAACTCAATTAGTAATTAATAATTATCAATTAACGATGAAGAATTTCGTATTAAAATTCCTTGTCACTGTTATTTTTTGTTCGTATTTTGGAACTTCTTCTTTCACACAGAAATTATCTCAAGAGAGGAAAATTGACTCTTTATCAGTTATCACTCAATTGGATTCTCTCAAGAAAAACTTTGAAACGAATAAAGAAATCCCAATTCGCTATGAACTAGTTGTTTACAAAGCTATTTCCTATTTCCCAGAGTTAATTGGGGTCAAGATGAAATTTAAGGTTCAGAAAATAAAAACAACCTTGAACACTCGACCGTCAGTTGCCTCAATATTCTTTCGTAGGAAATCTAAAAGAACATACATCGTTCGAATCGATGAGTCAAACTCATCAAATAAAGTAACCCTTCGAGATGCAAGCTTTAATGCTCGTGTTGGTGTATTCGGTCATGAATTCAACCACATTGTTGACTATTCGAAAAGAAGTTTTATAGGTGTCGTTGCAAGAGCTTTTGCTTATTCTTCAAAAAAGAGTAAAGAAAAATTTGAGAAAGAAATTGATAAACTCACTATTGACAAAGGTCTTGGTTGGCAATTGTACGACTGGTCGTTTTACGTTCTTAACAAATCGAAAGGAACGGAGAAGTACAAAAAATTCAAGCGATTGATTTATTTGGAGCCATGCGAAATCAATGATTTCTTGTTTCAATAATCTTATGAGATAATTTCACGTTTACTCCTCCTCTTTTCGATAAATTAGGCCATTTGGCAACTCATCTAAAACATTCAATTCTCCGTTTTCAACTTGACAAATTAGATGATTCAACCCATTGGTTAGAAATAGAAAATTTACGTCCAATTGTGAATTGTACTGCCCAATTTGAAAAAGAACTTTCTCATTAATCGCAACTTCTGGAGCCTTGCATTCGACTATTAAAATAGGTTTGTGAAAAGTGTCGAAAACAACGATATCAGCTCGTTTAGTTATACCATTATAGTCTATACTATATTCTGAAGCAATTAACCCTGACGAAATATTTTTATGATTAATGAGATAGTGAATAACATGCTGTCTCACCCATTCTTCTGGTGAACATAACAAATACATTTTTCGGATGATACACCAAACATAAACTTGGCCATTTTTTCGTTTTAAGCGTAATTCTGCTTTAGGAAAATCTAAAGGAACAATCATTACTTCATTCCCATCAATAGAAGTTCTATGTCCTTGTATTTTAAATCAAACACCTTCCCTAGAACTTCACTTGTTAAGTGACCTTTATAGATATAAACACCACTTCTAAATCCTGTGTCTTGCATAATCAATTCTTTACAGCCACCCATGCGTCCCATATTCATAAGTATCGGTGAGAAGATGTTGGACAATGCAAAAGATGCTGTTCGCGAAACACGTGATGCAATATTAGGCACACAATAATGAATTATGTCGTGTTTTTTAAAGGTTGGATTGTTATGAGTGGTAACACGTGATGTTTCAAAACAACCTCCTTGATCAATACTTATATCGATAACAACAGAGCCTGGTTTCATATTTTGAATCATTTCTTCTGTAACTACACAAGGTGTTCTGCCTAGTGGCGCTCTCAACGCTCCAATAACAATATCGGCTCGCATTAGAGATTTTGCTAGGACTTTTGGTTGAATGACCGAAGTGTAAACACGTACTCCTAGATCATTCTGAAGTCTTCGCAACTTAGTGAGAGAATTATCAAATACTTTGACTGATGCTCCCAATCCTAACGCGCAACGTGTAGCATTCTCTCCAACTGTACCTGCTCCAATAACAACGACTTCTGTTGGTTGAACACCTGCAACACCTCCAAGCATTAAACCTTTGCCATTGTAAAAAGAAGAGAGAAGTTCACCAGCAACAAGCATAGCTGTACTTCCTGCAATTTCTCCCATTGTTCGAACCACCGGAAAAACACCACTATCGTCTCTAATATAATCCCAAGCAATAGCAGTTATTTTTTTTTCTATTAATTTTTGAAGAATGATTTTTGGTTGAATCGAAATTTGTAATGCAGAAATAAGTGTTTGATTTCCAGGCATCATCGCTACCTCATCTTCATCTGGGGGCGCAACTTTGAAAATAATATCACACGAAAATATTTCTTTCCTATCATGACAAATTTCTGCACCTGCCTCGCTATAATCGCTATCAGAAAAATTAGATCCTTCTCCACTTTTAGTTTCTACCTTTACTCTATGACCATTAGAGACAAGTAAAGAAACCGTTTCTGGCACCAGCGCTACACGACGCTCTTGAAATGAAATTTCTTTCGGAATACCAATATAAAGATTATCTTTTTTACGTGCAACTTCTAGCATTTCTTCTTTTGGTAAAAGACTGCCTTGTTGCATCAGGTGCTTCAAAATCTCTGGATCTGTAATCATATATCAGGTATTGAATACTGTTATACGAAGATAAACGAAAATGGTTTTAAAAGAAATTTTTTTTTCGTTTGGTACATATTTCACTACATAAACACGGATAAAATTTTAAGTTGAAGCAATTTCAAAGGCATTAACCAAGCTTCCTCGTTGGTGGGAGAATCTGGAGGCGGATAAAGTTAACTCAACCTTTAATAACTCATCACTCTACACTCACCTTCCTTCCGAATCTCCACTTTCACGGCAGCCTCCGGTAATAGTGACTCTATTTTATCCGGCCATTCGATGAAACAGATGCTATCTGAATAAATCATTTCTTCAATACCCATATCCAATGCTTCTTCCTCACTTTCTATTCTGAATAAGTCGAAGTGGTGAATTTCACCACACATTTTACTCTGGTAACTATTCACCAAAGAATAAGTTGGAGAACCTTCTATATTATCTACTCCCATTGCATGAAGCAAAGCGGTGATAAACGTTGTTTTTCCTATTCCCATTTCTGCATTAAAAGCAAAAATTTTAGCATCACCGATATTTTCTAAAAATTGTTGTGCTGCAAACGGCAAATCGTCTAATGTTGCAATTCTAATTTCCATTACTTTGGTGAAAGTTCAATAAATGGGATTAACAACTCTTCTAAAGATATCCCTCCATGTTGAAAGGTATCATTGTAATATTTCACAAAGTGATTGTATTTATTTGGATAGACGAAAAAATCTTGATCTCTAGCAAAAACATATTCAGAGTTGATACTGGTCCTCGGCAAAAAAGCATCTTGCGGTTCCTTTACCTGAAAAACATCCTTGCCTTTGTAAGAAAGACTTCTACCTGTTTTGTAGCGTAAATTCGTGTTTACAGACTTCTCTCCTACTATTTTGACAGGATTATTAACCCGCACTGTACCATGATCAGTTGTTATCATCAGTCGCTTTCCAGCCGCTGCGATTTTTTTAATAATATCTTGTAATGGAGAATGCTCAAACCAAGAAACTGTCAAAGAACGATAAGCAGATTCGTCACCCGCCAATTCCTTAATCACCTCCATTTCTGTTCGTGCATGAGAAAGCATGTCCACAAAATTATAAACAATTACATTCAAGTCATTATCCAATAATTGATTGAAATTATCAGCCATTTTTTTTCCAGCAGCTAGGTTTGTAATTTTATTGTAGGAAAATTTGACATTTCTGTTCAAACGCTTTAACTGTGTCTCTAACAATTCCTTTTCATACATATTTTTGCCACCTTCTTCATCCTCTCCTACCCAATATTGTGGGAATTTCTTTTGAATTTCCGAAGGCATTAATCCAGCAAAAAATGCATTCCTCGCATATTGAGTCGCTGTTGGGAGAATAGAATAGATAATTTCTTCATTATTCACAGTAAAATACTTAGCAAAAATAGGCCGCAGCATTTTCCATTGATCATATCGGAGATTGTCAATGACAATCACAAACAAATCACCGTCATCCAATTTCGGATTGATTTTATTCTTAAATAAAGTATGAATCATTTCAGGAGCATCCTCTATCCCATTAAGCCAATTCAAATATTCATTTTCAATAAATTTAGAAAACTGAGCATTCGCCTCCCTTTTCTGCATTTCAAGAATTTCTTTCATTCCTGTGTCTTCAATATCGTTGAGTTTTAGTTCCCAATAGATCAATTTTTCATAGACATCAAACCACTCGTCAATATCTAAACGACTGCCTAGTTGCATCCCTAATTCTCTAAATTCTTGTTGATAACTAGAATTTGTTTTCTGGGAAACGAGCTTACTTGCATCTAGACTTTTTTTTATCGACAACAAAATTTGATTTGGGTTGACTGGCTTGATTAAGTAATCTGCAATATTACTCCCAATAGCCTCTTCCATGATATATTCTTCCTCACTTTTGGTGATCATAACCACAGGAACGTGAGGTTTGGCTTGTTTTATTCTTGTCAATGCTTCTAAACCAGTAATTCCAGGCATATTTTCATCCAAGAAAATGATGTCAAATTCTTCCTCTTCATTCTTCTCTACAGCTGTAGAACCATTGTTGCAAGGTGTAACTTCGTATCCTTTTGCTTCTAAAAAGAGAATATGTGGCTTCAATAAGTCAATTTCATCGTCTGCCCAAAGGATTTTAATCTGCATTGCGTTATATTTTTTTAAATTTGACCTTAAGTTCTAAAAGTATGCAATTGGATTCAAAAGTCAACATTAATAATAAGAAGAAAATAGTTAACGACCCCGTTTACGGTTTTATTACAATACCGAGTGAAATTATTTTCGACATTATTCAGCATCCTTACTTTCAACGTTTGCGTAGAATCAATCAATTAGGTTTGACTCATTTGGTTTACCCAGGAGCCATTCATACTCGTTTTCAACATGTTATTGGAGCTATGCATCTCATGACGAAAGCAGTAGCAACAATCAGGAGAAAGGGACATGAGATTACTAATAAGGAAGAGCAAGCTGTTTTGTTGGCTATTCTCTTACATGACATAGGACATGGCCCATTTAGTCATGCTTTAGAACATGATATTGCAACCGGAATTAGTCACGAAGAAATTTCTAGCTTATTCATAAAACAATTAAGTAAAGAATTTGATAACGAATTAGATCTTGCTCTGAAAATATTTGCCAATGATTATCATAAAAAATATTTGCATCAATTGGTTTCCAGCCAATTAGACATGGATAGAATGGATTATTTAAACAGAGATTCATTTTACACAGGTGTCAGTGAAGGGAAAATTGGTAGTGACCGAATAATTGAAATGATTGAAGTAAAGGACGGCAACCTTGTTCTAGAGGAGAAAGGGATCTACTCTATTGAGAAGTTTATTGTGTCCAGAAGATTGATGTACTGGCAAGTCTATATGCACAAAACGGTTGTTGCGTGCGAATATATGTTGATTTATATTCTTCGCAGAGCAAAACAATTGGTGCAAGAAGGAAAGAAATTATTTGGAAGTCCATCATTAATCTTTTTTATGGAAAATAATGTTTCAAAAGAAGAATTTAAAAGTAAAGATACGCTTGATAAATTTTCTTTCTTGGACGACTTTGATATTCTCGGAGCCATAAAAGTTTGGCAGTTTTGTGATGATAAAGTTCTAGCAGAATTATCAAAACGACTCATTAATCGTGACTTATTTAAGATTGAAATTTCTAAAAATCCATTTTCAGAGAATCAACTGGCCAAGGTTAAAAAAGATGTGCAAGATTCTATGCAACTTAACTCAGAAGAAGAAGTGGATTATTTTGTATATACAGACATTCTTAGAAACAACGCATATAACGAGGGCCGTGAAAACATCAATCTTTTGATGAAAAATGGAGATGTCATAGATCTAGCTGAAGCCTCTGATAATTTGAATATTTCAGCACTTACAAAGCCTGTTGAGAAGTATTTTTTATGCTACCCAATTACAAGTTCGTAATTAGTAATATCGAGTAATTGATACTAGCCGAGGTAATTGAAAATAGTTAATTATTAATTACAGCATGTTAAACATATTATCTCACTGTTTACTCAACTTCCCTGCTTTCCAGTCTTTAATGAGTTTAGCCCATGAATAAGGGTTTAGCAGGTTATTGACTGGCAATTGACCATTCGTGTAAAGTTGTGTATAGGCCTGATTTCTAGCGTTGGTATAACTCAAACTAGCATCTCCCTCTAACTTTGCTGCTATAAATGCTAAACTTTCTCCCGATAATTGTCTTTGCGCTCTTCTCAATGCATCTTCATAAGGATCCATTTCAATAAATGCACGGGCAAAATCTTCTCGTGACGGCCATGGATAAACAGTAACTGCTGGAAGATTAACCGTATCTTTCTGCATCATGTGAATGATTGAATATCGATTATCGCCTAGACTATCCGGTACGATATAAGTGGATGTTTTATGTCCATAATAAGAGAAGAAAATTGTATCTCCAGGATAAGTAACCAAGGAAAAGAAACCATAATAATCAGCAATAACACCATGCCTTTGGGTTTTATCGAAAATAGTTGTGTATGGAAGTGGTTCTAAGTCACTTTCCCCTATCACAACTCCTGACAATTGAATAAGCACAGTATCAATAGAAGTTGTGTCCTGCGCACTGCTACAGAATGAAAAAACAACTAATATGATGACTGAAATACTTTTCAATAGGTTTATTTAACTACAAGAATAGTGAATATAATGAATTATATCGAAACTTTTACATTTCTTTAACTTTTAAACCTGCTGCAATCTAATATTGAGAGGCATTATTTTTTTTTCATTTCATTCATCAAAGACTCTTCACTTATCAATGCTACCCATAACGAAATCACTTTACCATCTAAACGAGGCCAAATAGGTCGTATCACTCCATTTACTGCATCTATGTTAAGGTAGTCTCCAAAAAATAATCCTTTATCTGGTGTAAATGGAGAATGCGAAATACGTGTATCAGCAAACGACGTTCCTCCATCCCTAGACGCAGAGATATACACGTCCGTTTGATTATCAATATAATTTCTTCTGTCATAATAAACAAAATACAGATAACCATTGCTTGGGTCAAGAGTCATCCATGTGAAGAACTGATGGTTTTTCGATTTATCTTGATTTACTTTAATCCTTTTCGACCAAGTGTCACCCCCGTCTGTTGACTTTAAGAGCCAAATATCTGTATCATCCTCTCCATTATTTTGGTCTGCCCAGTTGAGGTACAATGTTCCTCGATTAGGACCATTACTCAGATCGCATTTTAAAATAGGTAATCCATTTGCTCTATAAATACCTGGTATTTCAATAGTCCAACCTCCATGTTGAGGTTCTAAAACTCTTTCTGTATTCAACCAGGTTGTGCCTCCGTCCAACGATTTCTGAAAAACCAAGCCCTTCGGCCCTGTCCAAGTAACATAAATCTCTCCATTTGGACCAATTGCAGGAACGGCTCCTTCAACCGTGTTGTCATCATCTTTGCAATCTCCCGGAAATGTTGAAATAACAATTGGATCGCTCCATGATTCTCCTTGGTCAATTGATTTTGCAAATACAATCAATGAACTATCCTCTGGATTGGAAGAATCATACGCATCGAATTGTGTCCACGTCATGTAAATCGTGTTTGTTGCAGGATTGACTACTGTCCATTGCTTATCTTGTACTTTGCTACCATTTGGTTTTGTGAAGCTACCATCATTGAATTTCTTGCAAACTTTATCTGTTGTTTGACAAACAATTCTATCCAAATGCGTTGATTTAGAATAACTGGCCAAATGTGTATAATACAACTTGCCTTTTGCGTCAAACATTAAAACAGGATCACCATAGACACCATACGAGCTTTCCATGGTTTTGCTTTTCCATTTTTTTCCACCATTTGTTGAATAATAGTAGTCAGTCAACACAGAGCCCGCAGCCATTTGTTTAGGATTTAGCGGATTAATAGCAATTGATGGTTCTATTTGAGATGTTGAATAGGTAGCATCTTTCGGTAGTTTGAGTTGTACGAGTTCAAAACGTGATTGGCCGAATGATACAAGAGAAGCATGTAAAACAATTAAAAAAGCAAAAAGATTTAATTTCATTTGTCCATTTTTCTTAACCAAAAATCGTGATAATTCCCTTTCTTGCTTGTAGAAATAGAATATTTGAAACTTGGTTTTTCGTAATTTGTAACAACTAATTCTGTAGAATATAATTGTTCATCACGCGAGAACAATATGTTTATTTTCTCACCGGTGTCCATCGATCTAAAATAATCATCCAGTGATTTTTTATCAACCCTCATTCCATTTGCTCCTATCAATTCGTCATTGACGCTCAGTCCTGCTTCTTCTCCAGCAGAATTACTTCTAATACCTTTAATAATCGCTTTTCCACCAACATCAGAAATACTTAATCCAACGCTGGGTAACGATTTACCAGCATATTCAACGTCTAACCCAAGTGGGGCGAATTCATCTTTATAATCAGGTATTTCAGTTCCATCAATGTATTTCGCGAAAAAACCATCTAGATTTTCACCCGTAAAGCTTGTTAATTCCGCCTTAAATTCTTTCTCAGAAAACCCTCTATTTAGCTTCTTGTAATACTTATCGTACATTTTCTGCATAAAATGGTCCAGGCTTTTCTTTCCTTTAGTGTGCTTAATGATTTTTGCGTCTAGCATCATTGCAATTACAGAACCTCTAGAATAGTAAGACATTGTTGTATTTCTGCTATTCTCATTTGGTCTATACCCTTTTATCCAAGCATCAAAACTTGCATGTGCTACTGGTTGAACTCTACTACCAACAGAACCTTCGACATAGTTTAAACTATTCCACATCCTGCCAATAAATTGTTTTTCCGTGTAAAAACCTGCTCGAAGTAAAATCAATTTTTCGTAATAAGAAGTAAACCCTTCCATCACCCAAAGCATGGAAGTATAGTTTTCATTATCGTAGTCAAAAGGACCTAACTCTATAGGGCGAATTCTCTTTACATTCCATAAATGAAAATATTCATGCGCTACTAATTTCAGAAAGTCAACGTAAGTAGGTCCTTCATACGTCCATCGATTCACACTAAGAACCGTTGAGTTAACATGCTCTAAACCTCCTTGCGCATTGACTACATTGTGAATGATGAATGTATAATTTTTGTTCGGATTCTGACCAAAAACATTCGAAGCGCTTTCAACAACCTTTGCCATATCAATTTTAAGCCTTTCGATGGAATAATTGCCAAAATTGTACATAGCAACTTTGTGATGAACGCCAGCTGCATCAAAAAAGAACTCTTCTTGATTTCCAATTTCTAAAGGACAATCTAATAACTGGTCATAATTATCAAATAAATAAGTAGTTGATCCATCACTCGTGATTTCTTCTTTTTCTCGTTTTAAAGCAGTCGTTATTACATTAAACTCTTCATAAGGAATTACTTCGAGTGAACCGGACTTCTCTTTATAGTTCTCCGCGTACATAAATACCCCCGAACCACTCACAAAACCGTGTGTTAAATCAAGGAACGATGTCCTAACAGACAATTCAAAAGCATACACCTCATATTTTACAATAACTTTTGACGCTTTCCCTTTATTAATATTCCAAGTATTTTTATTCGTTTTTTTTACAACTAATGACTTTCCATTGGAGTCAAATGCCTTTACTAAATTGACATTTTTAGCAAATTCACGTGCCAAATAAGAACCAGGTGCCCAAATTGGCATTTTAACGTTGATTTCCTTTGCGTCAAAATCACTCAATTCCATTTCTACATGAAAGTAGTGATTTTGAGGTTTTGGCATTGATAACGTGTACTTGATATTTTGTGCAACAGATAAAAATGTCGATGCCATTAATAGTAAGGAGATAATATATTTAGTCATTATTGTAATTTTTTGACTCAAAGATAGCGATTTGTTTTTACCTGAGTCAACAAGAATATCGAAAGTCATAAGAAGTGTTGAGTTCCAACCAAAAATTATTACTAACTTAGTTTAACAAAAACAATAGTCAATGTCAAAGTTAATTTATATCACTCTTTTTTCAATCGCATTTGTAAGTTGCGTTCAAGATCAAGCTGTTGAAAATGATCCATTTATTGAAAATGGTGAAAACCTCAGTTTAGAAAATAAAGTTGCTCAACTTGAACTAGATAATGCTCTTAAAGATTCTTTAATCAATGAATCCCTTGCCTTTTTTAATGAAATCAAGTCAAACCTTGAGAAAATTGGCATTCGCAAAGATGAAATTCGCGTTGTTACTAGTAATGATGAAATTTCAGTTGACGACAAATCATGGATTTTAGAGGAAATTCAACACATCAATTATTTGAGAGAAGAAAACGCTAACAAGGTTAGAAGAATGCTCAAGCAAATGAAAGAAAATGGTCTAAAAATTAAAGAATTAGACTTGATGATTGAATCGTTGATAAAAGACATTCAATGGAAAGACGAACAAATTACTTTGCTTCAATCTGAATTAAACACCCTAGATAGAGAATATTCTGTTCTTTTCGACTCATATCAGGAACAAGCAATGATAGTTGACGGACTTAAAGAAGAAATGAATACCGTCTATTATGCATATGGGACTTCTACTGAGTTAAAGGAAAATGGTGTTATTGAAAAGAAAAACGGATTCTTAGGTATTGGAAAGAAAATTGAGCTTAAATCTGATTTAAACGATCAATATTTTACAAAACTAAACGCTTCAAAGGTGCTTAAAATAAGCATTCAAGGAGAAGGAGTCCGATTTGTGACGAATCACCCGAAATCTTCATATAGCATAACGGAAGAAACGAATCGTTCTGTTATTGATATACTAGATGCCTCAGAATTTTGGAAAATTTCAAAATATTTGGTCATAACTGTTGACTAATGGACGAAGAAGAGGTTAAATCAATAAAATTTCAGAGCCCTGTTCCACTGCTTTTGCAATTCAGAAACTTTGTTTTTGGTAAGGAAAAGCCGGATATTTTTACCCGCTTAACTTTCAATATCAATACGATTATTTGGATAACTTTCTTATTATGGAGTGTTATCAGCTATTTTACAATTAACTCTCGAGAAATGGTTTATCGATTCAAAGGAATTCCTGTAGAGAAAATTATAAAAGATCGCGGAGTTGAATTGGGTTTTGAAGGCTCTGATTTTCTTTCTCGACTATTGACATTTAACGGTGTTGCTATTATTTGTTGGGGAATTGTCTTTTTCGGACTCATTTTATTGTTCAGAAAAAAGAAGCAATTCATCTATTTTGTGTTAGGCGGAACACTATTTTACCTTTTCATGAGCATATTCTATCTTAGTTTCACCTATTTTTTAGAGGACATGACACTCTATGACAAGTTAGCATTGCTTATCATCATTGTTAGCTCAATTATTCATTCTTACTTGATGAAAAATGAAAGAGAAGGTGGTAGCATTAATTTTTTTGGAGAGGCTGAAGCAATCGAATGAGTTTTTCTAACTCGTCAGCCGTTTGTTCTTCTCTTGAAAGGATGACAGCTGCCTTTTTATAAAATTCACTTCTCATACTTAACTTTTCTTCAATAAATTGAAGTAAATCATCATCCGATAAACTCGCTATCATAGGACGTTTAATTTTAGCATGAGACAGTCGATGCATAAGTTCTTTTGCTGAACGCTCCAAATAAAAAGTTGTTCCTAAATTATTAAGTTGCTCCATTGAGTTATTAAAACAGGGCATTCCTCCTCCAGTTGCAAGAACATAGCTCTTCTCACGTTCTAAAGAATTAATAAATTCCGTTTCCATTTCTCTAAATCCTGACTCTCCATGTTCACCAAAAATTTCTCCTATCGTTTTTTTGTGGAGAATCTCAATTTCCACATCAGAGTCAATAAAAGGAACCTTCAACCGTTTTGCCAACTTCTTGCCGAGCGTAGTTTTACCACACCCCATGAATCCAACCAAGATTATTTTTTCCATTACCATTAAGATACGACAAATTATTAAAAAATGTTCTGTTGAGATCAATTTCATTAAGAATACTAAATGGTATTCACCTCTATGTCTTTCTTTATTAGGGCTTAAGGGAACTTGATGAAAAAAAGATAAAAAAAAGTTTTTAAATCATTGCGAAAATAAATAGTATGCATATATTTGCACCCGCTAATGCGATGATTTGGTAGCTCAGTTGGTAGAGCAATACACTTTTAATGTATGGGTCCTGGGTTCGAGCCCCAGCCAGATCACAGAAAGCCTCTCTTTGGAGAGGCTTTTTTTATTAAACTCCATCAAGTTATAGGATTTACTAGATTTTTGATTTTGGATCATGTGTAAAATAACACATATAAAACCATTCAAATTCAAATAAATAGCCAGCTGTACAGCCAGCAAAAAATACACGTATTTTGTTGGCTGATAATAGCTGAATCTCTCTTACAAGGCTCATGTATCAAGACTTTATTTGTTGTGTCGCGCATATCGTATGCCTTTGAAAGTTCGATAATGACAATTAACATTTAATAATTGAAATTATGAACAACAATCAAAAATTACACATTCTATTTTACCTCAACAAACAACGTGGTAAAAACGGGCTTTTCCCTATCTATGTACGAATCTATATTGATGGTGCAAGAGCAGAATTTGCAACTACTCATTTGGTAGATTTCAAACTATGGAATTCAAAACTATCGAAGTTAAAACCCGCTGCACAAAATGCACAGTTTATAAACGTTTTTTTAGACGATACAAAGAGTCGTTTGAACAAGCTTTTTTTAGCTGGGTTATCAAAAGACGAAAGATTAAATGCCAAGCAATTAAAAGCACAATTCTTAGGCAAGTCAATCGAACAAAAACCTTCCTACAAAACCATTTGTGAAGCCTTCGACTATCACAATCTAAAAATGGGAGAAATGGTAAAAGTTGGCAACATCACGGCCAAAACACATTTACGTTACAAAATCACCAAAGACAAAGTCGTTAGCTTCATGAAGAAGCAATACAAAATCGAAGACATGCCCTTACCAGAGCTTCGCCTTTCATTTGTTACAGAATTTGAACACTTTCTTCTTACAACCGATAAACTTCAATCCAACACCGCACATAAATACATTACCAACCTCAAAAAAATCATGCACATGTCAGTTGGTTTAGATTGGATCCCATCCAACCCTTTCAACCAATTCAAATGCAGCTATACAAATCCAAAGCGAGAAGTCCTTACACAAAAGGAACTCGATGCAATCATCAATAAAGAAATTACAATTGACCGATTGCGCCAGGTACGAGATGTGTTTGTTTTTTGTTGCTATACCGGCTTTGCATATTCTGAAGTTTATAAATTCAAGCGCGATGCAATTACAATGGGAATTGATGGTGAACGATGGATTACCACATACCGAGATAAAACTGGTACACGGGAAAGTGTTCCTTTACTGCCTATTGCTTTGGACGTCATTCATAAATACAAAGACGACACCTACTGCATAGAGAACGACAAATTATTACCGGTAAATAGCAACCAACGCTACAACGCTTATCTGAAAGAAATCGCTGATATCTGTGGAATAAAAAAATCGATTACCACACACATGGCCAGACATACTTTTGCAACTACAGTAACTCTTTCGAATGGAGTTCCAATTGAAACAGTTTCAAGGATGCTAGGCCATACCAAATTAGCCACAACTCAAATTTACGCGAAGGTACTTGACCATAAAGTTAGTGAAGATATGAAGCTGCTAAAAGCAAAGATAAATGTTAAAACAGACAGTAAAACAGGCACATAATAAAACAAATTTCATGTTTAATCGTTAGTTACTATTCTAAACTAACTACTATGGAGCTCTACTTTGAAATAGGTCAGAAGATGTTTTACGAACTGAATGAACTACAACATTCAATTCCAAATTCTAAAAAAAGAACCGAAAAATCCATTTTATTAGTCTCAGAAGCGTTAACTCAGTTGCGCATTCAAGTCCGGGATCGTGGTTTTAAATCTCAGGAAGATGAAATCCATTTTTTTAAAACCATCAAACCTGAAATCTATTCGCATTTAATTCTTTATTCCAAGATTTTGGATATCGAGGTAAAACGACCTGTACTATCGATGAATAAACTCAAAGTGTACATTGGACACAAAAAAAAGGAGTTTAGATACCTTATTCAAGATAACCTTGAATTTATACAATATTATCAGAATGAACACACCCACTTTGACAAATTCTATTTCCTACGAAATGTCGATTGTTTACATTCAATGAATCAAAATTCTATTATCTATTACGACCCTGAATTTTCCACTTCGCACAGCTACCTTGTAGCCAATATCAAAGCATTTGATTTGTTGATTAAATATTTGGAATCTTCAGGTAAACCCGAAGTGCCAAATCAATTTAATCATTCTCCTTTAACCTGGACAGATTCAAAAGCATCGCTCGTTGAATTAATCTATGCGATTCATCATTCAAAAGTCATCAATAACGGAAATACTGAAATTAAGGACTTAAGCAATGTTTTTGGACAATTATTCAATATTGACTTGAAGGATATCTACAAAATTTTTCATGAAATAAACTCGCGCAAAAATGACCGTAATAAATTCATTAACAAACTATTGAATGACTCCAATGATAATTTAAATGAATACTACGACCTAAAATAATAGAACACGACTCAGGTACACCTCACGGTTTTTTAATTTTATTCTTTTATGACCACTTTGAAAGTGGTCTGTTTTATCTCGTATATGACGCTGATGTTCCCTATAATTATTCTTAAATCCCTGGGGAAATAGTCAATAAAATTCATTTCCTCAATAAACTAAGGCATTCGCAAGAACATTTAAAAAAAATATACCGTGAGGTGTACCCGACTCCTACTTTAATCACATCAAAACACTTCAATTTTGTTGCTCACTTAAAAATCATACTAAATGGCAACAACAATCATTACACCTGAAGATTTACAGCAATTTAAAGTTGATCTTCTAAACGAATTTAAAATCATTATTGAAAAGGTAAACGAGAACCTCGCAAAACCAGTTCCAGAAAAAGCATGGATTAAATCACACCAAGTACAACGCCTCCTCGGAATTTCACCCGGTACACTTCAAACCCTTAGAATAAATGGCACTATCCCCTATTCCAAAGTTGGTGGTGTTTTGTTCTACAACAAGGAAGATCTTACAAAGTTGCTTGAAAACAACATGCGTAATAAGGAAACGTATGTCTAAAAACAGTGGTGTGAATTACATCAAACATTTGGAACGAATTTCCGAAGTGTTCTACGAAGATAAAAGATTAAGTCCCTGGCACATTAGTCTCTATTATGGGCTATTTCACATGTGGAACAAATCCAAATTTCAAAATCCGATATCTATTTGTAGAACAGAGCTGATGATGGTTTCAAAAATTGGCTCAAAGAATACGTACACAAAGTGTTTACGGCAATTGGACGAATGGGGATATCTGAACTATTTCCCCTCGCATAATCCAATGAAAGGAAGCCTTGTTAACTTGTACACTTTTGAGCCAACTACTGGTAAGAGTACCAGTCCAACTAGTGGTAAAACTAGTGAGCCAACTCCTGTAACAGTCGTGGTACCTTCTATAAACAGTTTAAACAAAAAGAAACATATTAAACCTAATAAACTTAGTGGGGGAAATTCAACCATTTCCCCTTCGAACAAATCGCGATTTGTTCCCCCCACTATTGACATGGTAATTGATTTTTTTAAACAAAGTCCATTCACTGAGCATGCCGAAGTGGAAGCTGAGAAATATTTCAATTATTATTCCTCCAACGGATGGTTAGTTGGTGGAAAGGCAAAAATGAAAGATTGGAAAGCTGCAGCTCGAAATTGGAAGCTAAACGCTACCAAATTTCAAGCGACCAACAACACTCAAAAATCTTCGAATCATTTACACATCGAACAAAATAAAGACTACAACATTCCATTGTGACAAATCTAAAAAACACAAATCATGTTAGAAAAATGCTACAAAATAGAAAACAACATTCGTCAATTTGATTTTGCAACGTGCCTGAAGTACCTCAATCATTTAGGAAAGCATACGTATGGAAATAGTTTTCAAGTGCAACTGACCGACAAAGAAACGCTCTTCAAGTTTATTTCTTATGCAGTTGGAGCTGAAGAAGATTGTAACGCTCATGGAATAGATTTGAAAAAGGGTGTTTTGTTATTGGGTCCAGTTGGTTGCGGAAAAACGACACTAATGAACCTCATCAATAATTTTGTTTACCCACATCAAAAGTACATGGTGAAAAGTACGCGACAAATCGCAAGTGAATTTCACAAGGAAGGTTTTGAAGTGATTCACCGGTATGGCAGACGCGAAAAAGCCTTTTGTTTTGATGATTTAGGAGTAGAACAAAACATCAAACATTTCGGAAATGAATGCAACACAATTGGTGAAATCATATTACATCGATATGATTTACATGTGAACTATGGAATTTTAACCCATGCAACTACTAATTTAAATGCCGAGGAATTGGAAAAATTATATGGAAATCGTGTGCGTTCGAGGTTAAGATCAATGTTTAACCTCATCTCTTTTCCAATGGAAACGAAGGATAAGAGAAAGTGAAACTTTCGAAGACGAAAAATTAGACTTTACAAGCTTTAATTTTTGGTGAAGCTTCAATCCACTAATTCAAAAAAATGGAAGAGTCAAAACAGCTTAGAACGACCAAATTACATCTAAAATTCAATGCGTATTTATACGGTAATTTTAATTTTATTAAATTATCTTGACTTTATTTAGTACCTTCAAACCACTAAATAATTAAGATGAATAATGTATGTTTTCAAACTAAAGTGGACTTTTTCTTAGTTGGGGTTCCCTGTTGAATCAAAACAATCGATTTTACTTTTTATTTGAAAAATGGTAGTTCACGTCCATATTTTTTAATATCTTTAAATTAACGGGGAAGCCGAAAAACGTATACAGAGTAGGCATTATTATTTTTTTATTAAAGTAAATTATGAGTACTTTGAAAAATGATCAGTTCAAAACTTTGAACGCAAATGAAATGTCTTCCATCCAAGGAGGATGGAAACTATTTGGTAAAGAAACCGTTAAGGGTGATGTCCACGGGAGTATTGCTGGAAACTACTATTCTACAGACTCAACTACAACCACGTATGTATTTGGAATTCATGGAAGTGGTACAACAACTCAAGTTACAGACGGATACGATCCGGCTAATTAATTTGAAAATTAAGGAGAGTTGCTTAACTCTCCTTAACTCAGTTTAAAAGTAATCTTTATGAAAAAGTTGTTTTTTATTTTATCCATAGTCCTATTACCGCTGCTGTCAAATGCTCAGGAACTTAATGCTAGGTGTTCAATTATTGTTTACGAGAAAAATAATAATTTACCTTTAAATGAAGTCGAGGTTTATTTAAGAGAAACTGTTTTGATTTCATCTAATGAAGGAATCGTGAAGATTGATTGTGGTTACTTAGATACTATTGTTGTAAAAAAAATTGGATACGAAACTCAAGTTTTGAAATATTCTAAGTCGTTAGACACCATTTTTCTTGAACTCAACTCACTAGAATTTGAACCAGTTTTCGTTATTGCGAATAATCAAAAAATTAAAAGTTATAAAATTGGCAAGAAAAATAATCAAGTCGATTTCGGTGCAGGTATGAAAGGGGGTGACGGGGTCAAGGTTTATTCCCCGATTCTAAACAACACGGGACATCGTTTAAAATTAAAAGAAGCGTATATTTTTATATTTGATAGAGGCAGTAGTGATAATAATATTGTTATTGATATATATAAGAACGACAATGGTAGGCTTGGACGACCCATTCTAACTGGAATTGGAATAATAGAAAAGAAAAAAAATAAAGGTTGGTTTAAGTTGAGTCTATCAGAGAATCTAGTAATACCCAAGGATGGCTTTATTATCCTAGTAAAAGTTACAGGGACAGGTGCTGATCATACAATAGTTGGAATGATTGAATGCCAAGAAAAACAACAAGTCGATAGTTTTTGGTTGCAACCATCAGGAAATATAAATAGGCTTCCGAACAACTATTCTGAAAAACATTTTGGATTAAAATTTTATGCTAAATCAATATGATACTAATTCTTTCATCATCAAATGATTTATCTACTATTGAAGTGACTAATTGGCTTCATTATTACAATGTTAGATTCAAAGTTGTATACCCCGAAGATTTATTTAGAAATATAAATATTCTGAATTTCTCTAGAAGTACAATAGCAGACTTTTGGAAAGAAAAAATTCAATGTGAACTTAACGAAGTTTCAGCAGTGTGGTGCAGAAAATGGCCAATAAGTAGAATGTTTAAATCGACCAATTCTGATTTATCAGATAAAAATAATGAAAAATTAAATATAGCTACCATTGAAGAAATTAGAGTATTGAATGATTTATTACTCAGTGTTTTTCCACAAGAGATTGTGATAAACCATTTTAACAATCCTAAAATTTCAAAACTACACCAACTCCTCACAGCTCGTGATTGTGGCTTAAAAATTCCTGAAACGCATATAGTTTCATCAAAAAAGGTTATTAAAGAAAACTTGAACAAAGAAATCATTGCAAAATCCATGAATGAATCGCTAGGTTTAAGTGATAATGAGAAATTTTATTCATCATATACAAGTAGAGTAAATTCAGATTTAATTTCCGCTAAAGAATTTGTACCGAGTTTAGTTCAGGAAGAGATAAAAAAGAAATATGAAGTTCGATCTTTCATTATAGGAAGGAGTTTTTTTTCTATGGCAATTTTTAGTCAAGAGAACGAACAAACAGAAGTAGATTTCCGTGTCTATGATCGGACAAAACCAAATAAAATAGCGAGTTATAATCTCCCCTCTCAATTAAAAGAAAAAATCATTCTATTTATGAATAGGCTTAATTTGAAAACCGGTTCTGTTGATTTTATAGTCGATACAAATAATGTCCACTATTTTTTGGAAGTAAATCCTTTCGGGCAGTTTGGCATGGTATCGAAACCGAATAACTACAATCTTGAGCAAGAGATTGCAAAATATTTAATTAACTATGAAGTATATTAAAAAGCTAGATAAAGATTATTATCCCCTGCATTTTCGTTTACTAACGGAAATAAAACTTAAAGACATAGGCAAGTCTAGGATGGTAATACGAATTATTGATAATCGGAAGGTACTTATAAACGTAATTCCATATTACAAGCCTATATGACGCATCTTAGATTTTTCTCGCAAGTTGTTTTTTGTTGTGGATACACCAGATTTCTAGTGTTAGATACAAGTAATGGACAGATGTACTTTTTCCCTTCGATTATTGGAAAAATAATTTCTGACCAATCATACGATTCTTCTATTGAAATTATTACTGAAAGTTTAGACAACTGTAATCGTATACTTTTTCAGTCAGTAATTGACGAATTGATTGAAAATGAGTTAGCATTTGTAACTGATACCCCAGATCGATTCCCGAAAATTCAATTCGATAATCACGGAAATTTAGGATTTGAAAATGCTCATATTTTTCTTTCGGAACAAACTCTGGCTTACAAAAATGAATTAATAATGCTACTAAATGAAATGAAGATTAAAGCGATTAAGTTGGATTTCACTCTTCTTAATCAGCAGGAAATGATGGTGGTATTGCAACATCTTAACGCATCGGAAGTTCACTCAATTGAATGTGTTATAGATTTAAAAAATGAGGAATTCCCGGTGAATCTAATAGATGAATTATGTTCACAAAATGGTGCATTAACTATGATTAGTATAATCAATCATCCATTAATTTCTCTTGATCACTCTTCAGAAATCTTAATCTCTAATGCACTTTCTCCATATCCAAAAATTGTTCCTAATTTTAATTTATTCTGTGAATCCGTTAAGAATAATCCATATTTTAATGGTAAACTCTATATTGGCTCATGTGGAGAAATAAAAATGGCTGAAAACACATCCCAAATATACGGTTATTTGAAAGATCGAGATATCGGTTTAAAGATTAAAAACTCAATCGATTTTAGAAAATTTTGGAATATATCAAAGGATTCTATTGACATTTGTAAGGACTGTGAGTTTAGATATATGTGTATCGATAACAGGTACCCAAGACAACGTAAAGACAAGAGCCTCTATTTTGTAGAAGAGTGTCGTTTTAACCCATACATATCTAAATGGTCTGATGAAGTAAATTATATTGACCTGAATGAAACTGGTATTTCTGTTACAGAATCTATTACTGAAATAAATCACCAAGTAATTTCAAAAAAAAACAAAGAAGTATGGCAGAGCTAAACTCGGTCAAAATTGGGTTTTCCCTTTTAAAATTGATGTTAAAAGCTTAACTGTAAAACCTAAGTTTTCAATCAGTATTAATTTGGTAAGTTTATTCTGACAATAAAAAATCTTCAATATCAGCCATAGCTTTGTTAATATAACTTAACTACCAATCTTGATTTTTCATCATCATATCAGTAATAAACAATGAACTGTCGTATCGCGATTTTCTAGTTATTCAGATAAATGTAAGAAATTTAATGCCTATTAACAACAACTCAATTAATAAAATAGAACGATAAGAGCACAGATTTAAACTTTAATTGATATTCCGATTGAATAAGATTTGACTCGGCATTAAACAGCTTGTTTTGAGCCTCTCTTAATTGAACAAACGTGATATCCCCATTTTCATATCTTGTTTTAAAATTGCCGTAATTAAGTGAAGACGCTTCTTGAACCTTCTGAAGTGCAGTATATTGCTCACTTTCGTTTATAATATCCATCGATAGTTGTTCAATTTTCTGTTTTAATTGATTGTATTCGCTTTCCTTGTCAAGGTATAGGGATTGTAATTGAAGTTCGGCAATTTTTATTTGGTTTCGGGTAGCGTTCTTATTAAAGATTGGAATGTTAAGTGTTAATTGAGCCGATTGATAAAAGTTTTCATTGAGTTGGCGATTGAAAGCTTTCGGAGAAAACGTTCCATCCGGTTGATATTCTTTATTATTTCCAGAATAACCGCTACCTAAGGAACCACTTAATAATAATGATGGATAATATCTTCCCTTTACAGATTTCACAAGCATCAGTTGTTTTTCAACTCCAAGGTTAATTGACGTAATATCAGGAAAAGTTTCAATAATCGAGTCATCTATTGTCGTTAAATTAATTTGATTTTTGACTTCAAATTCTTCTTCAATTTCAAACTGTTCAGATAACTTAATGTTCATTAATTGTTGCAGAAGCAATTTTGAAAAATTGACATCATTTTTAGCTTTTGTTACAAAGTATTTATCTAAACTTAACTGTCCTTCTATTTCTGAAAGATCAAATTGTGTGGCTTGATTTGCAGTTTTCAGTTCAATAATTCTATTTAATTGTTGCTTAGTTTTATCAAGATTGTTTTCTGAAATTTCTAAAATAGATTGATTTAATAAGACTTGTAAAAAAGCAGATGAAATATCCATTTTTAAATTACGTATATCAACTACTAACGCTAATTGACTTTGCCTACTACCCAAATTATTTGCCTTTATAGAGTAATAGCTCTGTAAACCCGAAAATAAAATAACGCTACTTGAAAGATAAAAGTTATCATACTGAACCTGATTTGTAGCAAATTGATTTGTGAAAGGATCAATTGTTTGCCCCCAATTATAGCCATGCACAACATTTGCATTTATTGAGGGTAACAAATTTTGCTTTGAATTTTTTAGCGTTATATCGGCAATTTTTATACTAACTGCATTTTTTTTTATCAATAAGTTATTCTGGATAGCAGAGTCTATGCACTGTTCTAATGTAAACGCTTGCCCAAAGGCCATTAGAGGAAACAATGTGAGTAAAATAGTCAAAAATCGCATTACTTGAATATTTTTCTGAATTGATTAAAAATTCGGTCAGTTATTCTTAAATCTTCTGTAATAATTTCGGCACTCCCACTCATTTCTGGTGAAAATTTAAGTTCCTTATTGTAGGTGCTTATTAAACCATTGATCATTTTAACATTAACCAAATATTGATCTTCACTTGGAATTACTGATACTGATTGAATTTCACCTTCTAATTGCCCATATTCGTAAAACGGGTAATTATCAATTTTAAGCATCACTTTTTGACCAACTCTCACTTTTCCATAACCTGTTTTTTCAATTGTTATATAGGCTATGTAATCTTCATTATTAGGGATTATTGCAAAAATTGACTTGCCCTGTTCAATAAATTGATTTTTTGACAAAGTTTGTAAAAAAGCGACTTTACCAGCAATAGGTGCAGTTATTTCATAACTCTGCTTCCAAGTAGATAACAAATTCTCAATAATAAAAAGATTGGATGTAATTTCCTGCTCATAGGTTCTCTTTTGAGTTTCAAAATCATATTTTAATTGATGAAGATGCTTTTCTAAATCTGTAATCGTTATTGAAGTTTGAATTTTGTTCTTCTCCAAATTTTGAATGTCGGCAATGGACAATTTGTGTGATTTTTCTCTTTCAAAAAAATCAGATTGAGATATAATTCCCTTATCAAATAACACCTTGTCAGCATTAAACTTGTTATCGGCGTTTGCCATCAATTTTTCGGTATTTCCTATTTGCTTAGTCGTTAAATTTAATAGCGCTTTTTGATTCTTAATCTGATCGTTAGTATTCTCTATATTGAAAGCTAAATTATTATTTGCGATTAAATTTTTATAGTTTTTTAAAGCTATAAGTAAACTTAAATAATTGGTTTCAATTTCACCAAAAACCAAACCAGTCACTTTCGATTCATATTTATCAAGAGTAGCATTTTTTAAATGATTTTGAATTATTTGAATTTCTTTTGACAAGACCTCTCTTGCCTCTAAAGAGAGGCTACTTCGAATAGAAGCAATCGGTTGATTTTGAAACACTAACGAATTGTCTTTAACATTAATATGGTCTATTTCACCTGGCATTTTCACAACCAACTTTACTGGGGGGGCAGCGGTTGTAAGCATTACCTTTCCAGTAATTATGTCCGGATATTTAATAAACCAAGAAAGAAAAACAAACAAAAGTATGAGCACAAAAACAAGTGTAATTCCCCAACGTATCATCCAATTTGGAGGACGAGACATTATCTCTTGCACTTCTTCACTTCTTAATTCTATGTTATTATTTGTCGGCATTTAGTTTATCTAAATCTAGTTGGTTTTTTACAAGGTTAAAATAGCTCCCTTTTGAATCAATTAATTCTTGATGCGTTCCTTTTTCAATAATCTTTCCACTCTCAAGTACAACTATTTGGTCCGCGTTTTTTACGGTACTCAAACGATGTGCAATAACAACGGCTGTTCTTTCTTTAAAAAATTCATTCAAATTTTCCATAATGATCCGTTCATTTGTTGCATCTAAAGCACTTGTAGCTTCATCAAAGCAAATGATGTCTGGATTTTTATAAACGGCTCTAGCGATAAGCACACGTTGCTTCTGTCCTGTACTCATTCCTACACCTTCATTTCCCACTTTTGTGTTGTAAGATAGAGGTAATTCTTCTATAAACTCTTTAATATTCGCAATTTCAACCGCTCTTTTTAATTTTTCAAGATCAATTGAGGGTTGGCCTAATGCTATATTATTGGCAATTGTATCATTGAAAATATACCCTTCCTGCATTACAACTCCGCATTTTTCTCTCCAGGAAGATTGTGATATAGTTTCAAGGTTAGTGTTCCCAAATTTAATTTCGCCAACATCTGGTTCATAAAATTTTAAAATCATTTTCATTAAAGTAGTTTTGCCACTTCCACTAGCACCTACTATTGCTGTCGTTTTGTTTGCTGGAATAGTTACACTTAGATTAAACAATACGTTTTTTTGTGAACCTAAATAACGAAATGAAACATTTTCAATGTGAATATCCTCAACTGCACTTAATGCCGAAATCTTATTTTCTGGTTCTAACTCTTCATTTTGCTTATTGTGGATTTCTGACAATCGCTCTAGTGCTATTTTTGCATCTTGCATAATATAAACAAAACCAATTAATTGTTGAATAGGAGAATTTAATTGACCTATGATATAACTTATTGCCATCATCATCCCCAATGTAATTTCACCATCTATAACTAATTTTGCGGACAACACAGTGACTAAAATATTCTTTAACTCATTTATTGCATTTGAACCAACTGACTGTGTTTGTTCAAGTCTTAAATTTTGAACTTCGATTTTAAACAATCGTGCTTGTAAATATTCCCAACTCCATCTTTTTTGTCTTTCGGCATTATGCAATTTTATTTCTTGCATACCATTAATCAATTCGATTACTTTGGACTGCTCATTACTCATTTGAGCAAAACGCTTATAGTCCAAATCTTTTCTTTTTTTTAGAAAAATTGTTATCCAAAGAAGGTATAATATACTTCCTGCTAAAAAAACCCAAAAAATAATCCAATTGTACCAAGCTAGAACAGCACTAAAAACAATGAGGTTAAACAATGAAAATAGTACGTTTAATGAAGAGCTTGTGAGCAACTGTTCAATTCTCTGGTGATCATTAATTCGTTGCATTATATCACCCGTCATTTTACTATCAAAATAGGCAATGGGTAAACTCATTAACTTAATGAAAAAATCTGAAACCAATGAAATGTTTATGCGCGTACTTAGATGAAGTAAAATCCAACTACGGATTATTTCAACACTAGTGCGTCCTGCAAATAGTAATAACTGAGCAATTAGAATAAGATATATAAAATTGATGTCATGGTTTTGAATACCAATATCAACAATACTTTGCGTCAAAAATGGAAAGATTAGCTGAAGTAAACTTCCCAAAAGTAAACCAACAGCAAGTTGAAAAAGTAGTGTTTTATACTGAAAAAGGTATTGATACAAGAATCGAAACCCTTGCTTTACCACCTGATCATCTTCTTGCTTTATATTGAGTTGAACGGTTGGTTCTAAAAGTAACGCAACCCCCTCTTCTAGAGTTTCGGTTGCATTGCCTCCAATCCATTTTTTTAGGAACTCTAATTTTGTGTAATTCAATTTACCATGTGCTGGGTCTGCAACGTAAATTACATTTCTATCAATTTTATAAACAACCACAAAATGATTTTGATTCCAATGTATAATACAGGGTAATGGTACATCGTTAACTAATTTTAGAAAATTAATTTTCACGCCTAATGCACGGAAACCAATAATTTCAGCTGCAGACGATATATTTGCTAAATTACTACCTTCTCTAGTTGTCTCAGAAATTTTCTGAAGCTTTTCAAGTGAAATGGTACGTCCATAATGCTTCGAAATCATTCGTAAACAAGTCGCCCCACAATTCATCGCGTCAGGCTGTTTATAAAAGGGAAAGCTCATAGTAATAAACAATTAATGATTAAAAAAGTTAGTTATTATTTCTTGCTTTGGCGGATACATAATGTCTATGGAGTAAATCATAAATATATAATTCATGTTGCCTTTGGTTAGAAGGAAATATTCGATTCATTAGCATATGAATCATGGATGGTAATAACTCTAAGAGATAATTAGAATTAGTTTTTTTAATTGTAATTATAAGTTTTTTTGTGTTATTCGTACGATCATTTAAATGAAACCTAATAATCTCGGGCAATGTTGAATTCAAATGTTCTATTTGTAATTTTAGTGAACGATACTTATCGCTTAGTTGACGTCGTAGAAATGTATTTAATCCAAACTCTTTTCTAAAACTTTCACTCAAAACAGTTAGTAATTCATATCTCTGATTCAAAGTTAATTCAAAATCTTCTAATAATTGATTTATGGAGCAGATGGCAAATTCCCATCGTTTGTCTTTTGCTAAGTTACTTAAAACAGTTAAAGTACAAATACTATCATGTGCAAACCATCTTTCGCAATCTGCAATTGAGTTAATACCATAACGTCTAATCTCTCTGCAATATATATCTGGACGGTACGACTTTATTACTTTTATCGTTAACAAAGAATTCAAAAAAGCAACAATCTTATTGTTGAAAATTTCATAATCATCCTGATGAATTTTTAATCGTATTCTAATATGTTCACCTAATTTATCAGTGTATCTAACAAAAAAGAACAGCTCAAAATTATTATTATTATTATTACAAAATGGGAAAATAAAATCAGAAAGTAAATTATCAGAAAAATCAGAGTCAATATACAACTTATAATAAATCCATACGCTTCCAGGGTGAAAATTCAAATGTTCATCCTCTATTAAAACTTTACTTTCAAGATTGTTATATGGGAGCTTGTAATTAGTATTAAAATGAAAGGATATTATTTCATTTGCCTTATTTTGAATTCCTTTTATTTGAGCAAACTCAACAAACTCCTCTAAATGTACACGTTGTTGTTGTTTTATTTCAGAAATAAATAAAGATATTGATTCATCTGAATCTTGATCTATAACCAAATAGTTATCATACTCTTTTAACTTAAAGAGTCGAGGTACTTTATTTTTTTTTAACCATGTCTTAATGGAATTTATGGATGTGAAATCAGAAAAATCATCAATCTCGAAATACCATGTCTCTAAACTTAGTATAATGTGGTCATAAATAACTCTTGGGAAATACGAAAACATGTCTGTCAATGGCCCCCAAGAAAAACGTAAATTACTCTCACTATAACGATATTGATAATCACACAGAAACTTATAATAAGGTAGATTATCTTGGGAGTAATTATGTGAACACATTAAACTTGGTAAAACAGGTTTATTTAATGACTTACTAAATAAAAGTAATCCATTATTTGTCATCTTTAAATGTAGGTCATTTATACAAATTACAGAATTATTTGTATTTGATGAACTCAATATGGGGATTTCATACTCACGATATGAAGGCCTTTGAACTATGTTTCCAATATTGGGATTAGGTAAATAATTGATTTCAGCTATTATAGCAGTATTACCAATTATCTGATTTTCCTTTTCTACTATTTTCTTCAATAAGGAATCTATTTCCACATTATCTTGAGCAAATCTTGATATTAAATATGAAGCGTTCCCTCCTGCATATTTTAAGGCAATCGTTTTATCATCAACTATACTTCCAAAGCACGAGTAGCTTAAAGGAAGTTGATTATCTATATTTAGTAATTCATTATTCAAATCAATGTCATTTACGATCCTATCTAAATCAAGGTGCATTATCGAATCATTTGATTGAAAACAATTTGTAAGCTTCTTTAGCAAAATTTGATGAAATGGGCTAAATTCCTTCGTTATAAATTTTAATTGGTGTTGAGGTAAAATTATATCACTGAATATTTTCTCATTATATTGTTTTGATGATTTAGGATATGACAAACCTTTTGTAACATCAAGTGCAACAGATAAGGGTATCGATTCTTCACCATATTTTTCTTCAAATTCTTTTTCAAATTGAAGTAAAAAAGTTACACCTGATTTTGAAGAGATATTAAGCTTATGAAGCAATGAAACACACTCTTCTAGATTTTTCTTAATTTTACTGTCAAAGGAAAATTGCAAGTTTTTATAAAATGACGTCGCCTTTAATAAATTTTTCGCCTCAACAGAGATGTCCTCATCTTTAAGCGTATCTTGAACACATTTTACTTTTTCTAAATAATTTGTGTCATTTAACTCGATAAGGAAGTTTTTAATTTTCTTTATGTAGTTAAATGAATTACTAGACTTTAGTTCCCCCAATAACCAGTTAATATTATAATTGCCTATTGCAGAAATATCAAGATTCGTATGTAATACTTGTTCACCCACTAATTCTGCAATGAAATTAGCAGAATCGTTTTCAGTCACATCAAATTCTAATTTAATAAAAGTTAATAATTCATTATATGACCTTGTACCTTCACAATATAAGAGAATTTTTTCAGATTCTTCTGTTTTATCGACACTCGATATTTTTTGTAAAACCCTATTATTTTCAACATAATTTTCAACATATCTATATTCATTAGAAATTTCATATAGAGATGGATTCTTATAAAAACTTAGCTGCTTAATATTCTTTTGTTTAACATTATTCACTAATTCTTGAATAAGAAATGTATTAAAATTTAAAGACAAAATTAATTCAGGTAAAGTTTCGAATTTTATCTGTTCATCCCAATTCACTACCGAACAAGTAGAGAACCCCCCAAAAGGAGTTGCCCTATATTTAGAGCGATTTTCATATTTTAAAAGACTTCGTTTTAATTTTGGTGTAATTTTGGAGGCTTTTAATACTGACTTAACTAGATTAGGGGATGCTAAAAAAACTTCCAACTCATTTCCTTCAAATTCTTGCGGATTTGATAATCTAATAATAAATTTATTCATCACAATCGATTAATAGATACTTATCCCAAAAATCGCTGAATTTATTCAATTCAATTGACTTTAAAACCAATCCTAGTCCAACGTTTCCACTTAAAAAACCAATATCTGATGTCTTATGATAATCAAAACTAAAAACTAAAGATTTTAATTTGTCTATAATAATTTGTACTTCGCTCATTTGATGAATTACACTTATTTTCAATAAAAGGTATAAGATACCCGGCACACCATGACAAAAAGCGAAATCTTCAGTTATTTGATTAAGGTATCTATCAAAATTATTACATATATCTTTTATTTTATTCAACACAATGGTTTTATTATTCTTTTTAAGTTTCCCTTTAGAAAGTAAAATATAAATTAACGGTAATTCACTATAACACCAACCCAAACTCGCTTCGCTGGAATCACCGTTACTATATATTGCAGCAGCTATTAAATTCTCATCAGGTGTAATGACGATTAGATTTATAAAATAATTTTCTAATTCCTGTCTTTTTTTCTTAAACTCATTCTTTCTATAAGGTTGTTTTTCAAAAAAATATAACCAATATAATATTGCAATGTTTCCGTGGGCCATACCTAAGTTTACAGAAACATGACTAGATATTTTTTCTGAATACTCTTTATATTTTGGATGCAAAGTATTTTCCTTGTAAAAACCTGATGAATGCTTATTATTTTCAAGTTTGGTAATAAAAAAATCTAAAATTTCGTTTGAGAAAGTTTTTGTTGATCTTAATAATTGGAAATAGCCTAATATGCCTTGGAAGGGGTCAAATAAAAAATATTGGTCATCCAAGTTAAGTATCATATTTGATAAATTCTTAGTGAAAAAGGCTATTTCTTTAGGTTCCAATAAATCTAAGTCAATTAATGCCGTAAAAATACCACTAAGCCCATATGCAAAATCATAGGAACCTATTTCTTCATTTTCAATTGATGTTTGTAATTGGGATAGCATCAATTCTACAAGCCCCTTATTTTTTATTGTCGAATAAAATAATAACTCTCCAGTTTTCCCATAAAAAAGACTCCAACCTTGTGTGTTAGATTGTTGTATATGACTAACAAACGAATTTTCATTTAACTTTACATCCATTTTTTCATTGACTTTTAGCTAGTTAATTTTTTATTAAACTCATTGCATATTGTATTGCTTCTTTTAGAATTACATCTTCTTTATTGATAATTGAAATTGCTGTTTCATTAACTTTAATATCAATTTTTACGCCTAGTTTTTGAGCAGGAGTAGCATCTGGGTAGTAAACACCAAGTCCTGTGAAAGTTGTTTCTACATTACCTGGGAAATACAATTTAGAGATATTTCCATCTGCACCAGCACTAGTTGTACCAATGGTAATTACATTATCAAAGCTTTGCATTGCCATACAAGAGTATTCAGAAGCACTTTGTGTCATCGTATTGACTAATAAAATTATCTTGCCCTGATATGGATTTTTATTCTCTCTACCCGTATATTCATTTGTACTAATGAATAAACCAGGAGTTATTATATTAGGCTTTGTTAATATTGCAAAATGTCGTTTTTCACCACTAATAAAGTTAGTAAAAGTATTATGTCGTATAAGAGGGTAACCCCTCATATCAAGAATAATAACCTGATAAGCTTTAGATTGCTTTAATTTTTTAGAAAATGTTTTTTGATTATAATAGGATGGATCTATATAAATAATATTCTGATTTACTTCTTCAGGTGGATTATGTAAAGACAAAAAACCTTTCTGTAATAACACTGAAATTTCATCATAAGTATATCTATTTTCTGAAATTTTTAAAGTATCTCCATTTCTCACAACTGTCAAATTTAACAACCTTTCAGTTCCACTAAATAATTTAAAATGTATTCTATTGTAAAAGCTACTCTCATTACTAGTTTGAAAATATTTTCTTATACTATCTAACTTTTCACTAACTGAAATATGATCGATTGTAATTATTGTATCACCGATGTTCAGGTTTGACTTAAACTCTTTTGATATTCCTGTAATAACAGTATAATTTGAGTAAGTAATTGAATTAAAAGGTAATTGATACAGATAACTATTGTTATATAAATCCTTAGTGTTTGTTTTTAAAGAAGTATGACCATCTTTAATCTCAGCAGTAAGCGAAGACAAAGCTAGATGATATGTCAATGTGCTATGTACAGACTTAAATTCAGGAATATGTTTTTCGAGTATTTCATCCCAGTTAGTGGGTTTATGCGGGTAAAAATATTCAATAACATTCCAATAGCGAAAAAGAGAAAGTAACTGAATCTTTTCATCAGGAGGTATGAAATTTACAAATAACTTTTCATTTTTTGAAATATAGGCTCCAACATTGTCTAACGAACTTTGATATGCATAATTTATATTTTTCCGTTTTCTTTCGAGCAACATCATTTTTTTTACCTCGTTTATGAAAGTTATTCCGAGAATACCTTCCTGAGATTCCCATTTTTGAAATAATTCCTCTTGCAATGGAAGTAACTGGCTACTCCTTGAAAATTCTTTTTTCTTACAGAGCATGTTTAATTCATTAACCCAATCTGAATAAAATTGATGTAACTCATTTCTAGAAGTTACTAAACTTATAAGTTCAATTTTTTTCAGTAACTCTTCATCAAAATCAACATTCCCCTCATTAACAGCAGGATGATGATATTTCACAAAACCCCACACCTTGCAAAGTGAAGTTAACTTTTCATTTTGAGTTAACTCTTCTTGAGTAAAACAAACTAATTGAAAACTGATAACTGATACTAATATTAACAAATAATGCATACTCTTTATTTATGTGAAATAATTCAAAAAAAGTAAACCAGAAATTATAATTACTAGTTCCTTTTAAATATTAACTCATGCTCTATCGCGCTAATTAATTTTTTGTATAAAACATAACTCCACTAATTTGCATTATATATAACGCGTTTATTTTAATCTAATCATTTATGAATTTCTAATATAATTATCAACAATTAGTTAAGTCAAATTGTTTATGCAATATTTTGTTTTTCTTGACCTAAATTGTTAGGATTGAGCTTAAAATTTAAAGTGACCTTTCTTCTTTTCATTTTGAAAATATAGTTTAAGTCTATCTAAACTCGCCGTCCAATTATTTATAGCGATCCATTTTTTTATTAAAAAAAGAACATAGGGAAATCAAATTAATTCCCCTATGTTTTTAATTAACCTACTTGACAATCGATTGTTGTGTCAGGATTTTGAACATTTGAACCCCATGTAGGTACACATGATTTTTGAGTTAAAGGATCTGTAGCTCTCTTGCCGCATCCACATCCAAACCAAGAAAGAAAACCTTCATTTGCACCACCTTTAATGTTTTGCATTTGATTTTCATCTAATTTTAATACTGTCTTTTTGTTTAAATTTAGTTTTTTCATTACTTTCATTTTATTAATAATGGTGATTTGGTGTTTTCTCGATAACACTGATCGGCTATAGACAAAGTTTTAGCATCGTAAATATATATAATATTTTACACAGAACTATTTTTAAAGGAAAATCGGTCTTCTTTCAGTACTCGCTTTATTCACAAAACATACTGGCAAGTGTATACAAGCGTATTCTCAAGCTTCATCCCCTTCGGGTGCTGAGCTTGTCGAAGTACGCACTTGCAAGTAACATTCCTTCCAGTCCGTTTTCATGCCTCAAACCAACTTCCATTCATTTGTTTTGTTCATCACGCTCCGTGCTTCTCTCAGTCGTGGCTCCTAGTTCCGTCAAGTACAACCTTCCTAGCGTCGGTTGAGCTTGTCGAAACCCGCCACTTGTGTTTTGCTCGCCTGCTGGTCGCGTCGGGCTTCGGGGTGTCACCTTTTTTGTATCCATTTGCTATTTGCCACCTCCCTAGCGTTCGGTCACACCGCAACACACATGGCATTTAATCAATTGCCTACCAATCCAACCCATTTCTTAAAAGCCATTTTTTCAACGCTGAACAAAAAAATCGCCACCCCTTGTGTAGTGCACAAAAAAATGCTATCCCTCATGCTTCGGTTTGCGCTTTTTTTGTTTCCACAAAGGTCGTTCCCGTTTTTCACTTCGCTACGCTACAATCAAAACTCTACACTTCCTCCCTAGCTCAACTCGCAGTTGGCTCGCGTCGCTACATTTCACCATCATTCCGTTTCTCTCCATTCTGGTTCATTTCACTTGCCCCACACTCAAGGGAAAATTTCGCTGAACTCATTTTCCCTTTTCGTTTTCCCCTCGCTGGCTGTAGGCACTTTTTCCTTTTCGTTTACTAACAAAGTTTACACTGAGTCAACCGCAGTGGTATTTTTCCTAGTTCTATTCATGCACCACAATTTATCAGTAATATCAAAACGTATTGAAAGTTCACACTTATCGATTCAATTCTATCTTTTGAATCAACTACCTACCCTTTGCATACGGCAAGTTAGCCCTGCACTCGTCACTGTTCAAGGGTATATAAATGAGGGGTTTTATTAATGCATGTTTAAAAGCATCAACCACATCTATTTTCTTCTTACTCTTTAGTTTTTCATACTATCCCCTCACCCTTGCACCGTATCCTCGTTTGCCCTTTTTGTTGCCTATGCGTTGGGCAGCTAGAGTCCTGCGCGATTAATCAAATTTATTTATCATGAAAAAAAAGAAAGTTCAGATTTCATATGACGTCAATCCTGCAGTTATTAAAAGCCGTTTGGAGAAATTACCAAAGGAGCAATTGATTTTACACGGTCGCTATATTCGGTTGTGTGCTTGGAAAGAGGAGCAGGGGAGTAATAAAAGAGCAATGTTTATTCGGCTGTATGAGTTTTGTAGATGGTTGTATATTAAAAAGTACAGGTAACAAAAAACGCCCCTGATTTCTCAGAGGCGCTACTATCAAATTCAGTTGATTATTTCGAAATCTTATTCCAAATATACTTCAGCACCAGACTGACTGCAAAACTAACTGCAGCTCCAACGAGTGCTAGGACAACAGTGTGTATGTAATCCTGCGACTTGATATTCGCAGCAACGGTAAACACCGTTCCGGTCACTGTGCCTGCTAATGTTGTATTGTCGTGATGTGGTGTCATAATTTAGTTTTCGTTACAGGGTATTACTGAACATTCTTCTCGAAACAGTTGCACGTTTAAGGCTACCATGTCGTGGTCTTCCATTGATTCCTCATGAAGATTTACCACAACACGACTTACTTTCGTGCTTAAATCGGAACCTGCTTTGAAGCGTGGTTTCCGTGTTGCTTTTACCTCAATGATGAGGTCTGATGTTTTACAATTTTCCATTGTTTTCAAAATGTGTTCCCGACTAATCAGCCGGGAACAATTTACTTTTTTAAGCTCTCAATTCTTGGACCCTGAGCTTGTCGAAGGGTCGTCATCGCAGTCCTCTTCACCGTCTTTTGCAATTGCTGCTTGACTCATTGCCGTTGCTACCGCGCCACCTACTGTTAGGTATCCTCCTAAAGCTATTACTGCCGCTGGAAGTGCTACTGGTGCTGCAAGCAAAGTTGCCCCTGCTGCTGCAATCACTAGTCCTGCGATTCTTAACTTTTTGAAGAAAGGCGGTGTGTCTTGTCCACATCTTGCGAAAAACGATTGCAATTTGTCTTTAAAAACACCTTTTCCCTTTCTGTCATTGAGCTTGTCGAAATGTTTCTTTTCCATAATTCAAGATTATTGGACGTCAACAATACTAAGGGCATTGAATGCGCCGTTCTTCAATGAGTATTGGTTTCCGTTTACTTCCTGGAAGAATTCAATCATTAGTAAATAAAGATCGGTTCCTGCTCCTTGCGGAGTTCCTGCGGGAGTTAACACAACGTTCGTTGAAGTCGCATCAATTGGTAGGTTAATCGTGTTGGTTTCTTGCACATCTGTTTCTCCAGTTGCGAAGTCAACTTTTGCCCATGCTCCACGTATTGCTATATGCGTTGCTCCGGGTGTTGAATTTACATCGTTGATTGGAACTAAGTCCACTAACGTAATTTCTCCTGTGTTGACATCAACTGCGAACGGATTGTAAAGAATAGATCCCAAAATTGCTTTAACGTTGAAGTTGAATCCTTTCAACAAAGCTTTTGCTGCAGGAATTGAAATTCCAACACCAACGTTTCGTTGTCCACGTGCACTCGTTCCATCCAAATTTTTGATTTGAGTCATTAATTTGGTTAATCGAGATACCACTCGTGGATCTGAAGCACTTGCCATCATTGTTCGAACTGAATCGCGCAATAACTTTCCTGAACTTGCAGATGAACCAAACTCAGCTCCATTCTCTCGGGTACGTGCAAACGCAGGATCATTTTTGATTCTGTCTGCTTCCACACCACCTTTTTCACGTGCTAAAAAACCGTCTTTTGACTTGTAGAAAGAAAGGTCTCCGATCTTTCCAGTCAATTTGATAATTCCTTTTTGTTTTGCCATGATACTTGTCGTTATCCATTAAAAGCCACTTGCGTAGGTAGGCCATTTCACCTGTCGACATGACAAATGAATTCAATTGATTCCGCTCGCACAACTTTGCACTTCCGATACATAAACTATGTGCCGTTTTGTGTCAAATTAGCTCATTGTGAAACCTTGATTGAATGTATTTTTGTAATAATAGAAAGCAATGCTTTCTGAAATGGAACGGAAAGTGACCAGTAAATAAGTCACAGATAGTCAATAGATGAAGTATGGATAGTGTATAGATAAAGTATGAAATGCAAAGAAAACGAGTTGTTATTTACCCAAAGGATATTATGGTAATCACTGGAAAAAGTGAACGGTATTCACGCTACCTCATCCAGAGGATTAAAAAGCACTTAAATAAGGAGGACCATCAGGTTGTATCTATTTCAGAATTCTGTGTGTTTATGGGTTTGGAAATGGATGAGGTTCATTCGCTGCTTATTTGAATAAAATTGTTTTTTATAAAATTTGGAAGTCATTATTTTTGCACTCTTTTAGTACTAATTAACTCTTTTATTAGTATATTAGTATTATCAAATCGTTCTTTCAAAACACGACAAATAAAGGCAAATTTTCAGCCAACAAGTCAGCCAGCAAAAAACAAACGCTACTCTAAATAGCTGTAAAAGAGATTAATATAATTGATTGGTTATCCCCAGCCAGATCACGGAAAGTCCTGATGAGAATTAGGACTTTTTTTATGCCATTAACTTTGAGTAATAGAAACAAGGG
>Ga0316209_1000841_pt1 | contig 41950 bp, 45 predicted proteins | sample 6monopyrite_MG_FD_204945 | JGI IMG/M metagenome (GOLD analysis project Ga0316209, IMG submission 204945) | Microbial mat bacterial communities from mineral coupon in-situ incubated in ocean water Damariscotta River, Maine, United States -... | ecosystem: Environmental > Aquatic > Marine >...
TCACTGGAAGAGTTCATGGCCTGTGCGATTGGCGGCTGTGCCGGTTGCGTGGTCAAGGTACACAACGATGATGGCACCACCGCAATGAAGCGGGTCTGCGTCGACGGCCCGGTATTCCCTGCTGAAGCGATATTCCCCAGAGCGAGCTAACCTTTCAAAACAGGCTTTTAGTATGAGTGCGGCTTCTGATCCATCCACCTGGGTAGCACAGCATGGCGATGCACTGTTTCGTTATGCGCTGATGAAAATGCGAGACGAATCACAGGCCGAAGACATGGTGCAGGAGACCTTTCTCGCCGCACTCAAGGCACGTGCAAACTTTTCTGGTAATTCATCGGAAAAGACCTGGCTAATCGGCATCCTCAAACACAAAATCATCGACCACTTTCGCAAACACAAACGCGAACAGAGCAGCGACGATATCGAGTCACTCAGCGAACAGCTCGACCAGCAATTCGATCACACTGGCCACTGGTCCATTCCGATGCGCGCCTGGCAGGAACCGGAGCAGGCACACGAAGACAAAGAGTTCTGGAAGGTCTTTTCTGCCTGCATCGCTCACCTGCCAGACCACCTCGCTGATCTCTTCATCTTACGCGAAGTCAAAGGGCTGTCGAGCGAAGAGATCTGTAAGCTACTGGATATCTCCACGACCAACAATATGTGGGTAATGCTATCACGTGCACGGATGCGCCTTCGCGGCTGCCTGGATGCACGCTGGTTTAATCGCGATAGTGGCAAACAGAACCGGGGGGAACGCTGATGCTGTCCTGCAAACAAATAGGCGAACTACTCTCTCAAGGACTAGACCGGAAACTGTCACTCAGCGAGCGCATCAAACTTAAATTCCACCTTATCATCTGCAAAACATGCAACTGCTATGACAAACAACTGCAGTTTGTCGCGCGCTCTGCACGCCGCTTGATGCAGCCAGACAAAGACAATCAGGGAATACCACCACTTTCGGATAATGCCAGCGCACGCATTAGTGATACCATCAAACAGCAGCTGGATAAAGAAGAAAATAAAAAAGAATAGCGAACGCTAATCAGTCATCTGGAAACTGGGCAGATGCATGCACCGCTCTAATCAGTACTGCCAACTCTGCATATCGCGCCTCACTTAACGGCTCGCCACTATTAGAGATCGCCTTTAACAACATCTCAAGTTCACGCGCACTGTTACCCATGGCGGTAAAGCCAAATACCTGCGCAGAACCGGCCATGCTATGCGCCATGCGATGAAGGGTTTTAAAGGTCTCTTCGTCCCAATCATCATCAATCAACGTCGCCCATAACTCATCAATTTCCGCGAGTTTTTGGGGCAGCTGATCCGCATACGAATCTTTTAAGGCCTGTAATTCTTGCTCAAATCCTTCCATTCCCTGGTTCATCACTCGATCTCCTCCGCATCCTGGTCAGACCCGCCAACCAATCGACAGGCACATAATCTAAAACCCATATGCACCTGTATCGCCATTTCATACAAAAGCTTAACTCACCATACACCCCTGTTAAATTGCAATCAGAAGCAGATTTTAACGTCCACTGAAAGGTTCAACCCGCTCATACGACTACTCTTAACAGAGCAATCAACACAGAATTAAAATCAAATGCTTAAAAATTTTCACCGCTATCTATTACCGCTCGTCATTCTGGTGCCCCTTACATCATGGGCAAGCGATGCGACAAAGAACGGATTTTCACTAACCGATAGCCTGATTCCGACCACGGAGATTCTCGGCGGCGGCCCCGCTAAAGACGGCATTCCGGCAATCGACACCCCTAAATTCGTCCCGGCCAACGACGCGAGCCATCTATCTGCTGACAGCCGCATTCTGGGCGTTCTTCATAACGGCATTAGTAAAGCCTATCCAATCAGCATCATGAACTGGCATGAAATCGTCAATGATCACTTTGCCAAAGAGGCGGTTAGTGTCACCTTTTGCCCTCTCTGTGGCACTGGCATCGCCTATATCACCCCAGCCAACAGTCGCGGCTTCGGTGTTTCCGGTCTGCTTTATAATAGCGACGTCCTCCTGTATGACCGCAAGACAGAATCTTTATGGTCACAGATACGCGCTCAGGCCATCAGCGGGCCACTCGTAGGCCAACAGCTCATCCGCATACCAATCAAACACACCAGCTGGAATGACTGGCGTCAACAACACCCCGCGACACTCGTATTGAGTGAAGATACCGGCTTCAAACGAGACTACCAGCGTGATCCTTATAGCGGCTATATTGATAGCGAAGGCATCTATTTTCCAGTTAAACACCGCGACCCACGCTACCACCCCAAAGCGCGTGTCATCGGTATAGAACTCGACGGTCATAGCAAGGCCTACCCCTTTTCAGCACTGGCCAAAACCAACGGCCACATCAATGACAAGATTGGCAACCACAGCATCAATATCCACTATAACGATGAACATCAAAGCGGGGCGATCTACGATGCCAATGGCAAAGAACTCAGCACCATCACGGCCTTCTGGTTTGCATGGTATGCTTTCCACCCGAAGACAGAAGTGTTCGAACCCTAAACAGCGCCAACACTGAGCAGCACTTGCATTACAACAAACATTAATGCTTTTATTTAACCTAACGTATAGAAAAAGGAATCACCATGCACGCCACGCTTCCGCTACTTGAAGCCACCGATTTTCCAGCACTGCGCCGCGCGTCGTTAGAGACGTTACAGGTTAACCTCGGCTATCTTTGTAATCAGAGCTGCCTGCACTGCCATGTGAATGCCGGGCCGACACGTAAAGAGATCATGACACGCGAAACCATTGATGACATTCTAAGTTACCTCGCACAAAGTAATGTCAAGACGCTCGATCTCACCGGTGGCGCACCAGAGATGAACCCGCACTTTCGTGACCTGGTCCGCGGTGCGCGCACGCTCGGAATCAAAGTGATCGATCGCTGTAATCTCACCATTCTCAGTGAGGATGGCTACGAAGGTCTGGCCGAATTTCTAGCCGAACAGCAGGTAGAAGTCGTCGCATCACTGCCCTGCTACCTGGAAGATAACGTCAACGCACAGCGCGGCAAAGGAGTCTTCCACGACAGCATCGAAGGGTTAAAAATGCTCAACCAGCTCGGTTACGGTAAAGCTGATAGCGGACTCACACTAAACCTTGTCTTCAACCCACAGGGGGCGGCGTTACCACCACCGCAGGAATCTCTTCAGGCCTCTTACAAAACGCATCTCAAAGAGCACTATGAAATAGAATTCAATCAGCTCTTTACCATCACCAACATGCCAATCAAACGCTTTGGCAGCATGTTGATATCAAAAGGACAATTTGAATCGTACATGACGCTACTGCGCGACTCATACAACCGCGATACCCTTGGCGATGTGATGTGCCGTTCCACCCTCAGTGTTGACTGGCAAGGCTATCTCTATGATTGTGACTTCAATCAAATGTTAGACCTACCTGCACCACTCGATAAAAAACAGCGCGCGCACATCAGCGAACTCAATGCGATTGATGTCGAAGGGAAAGCCATTATCGTCAAAAACCACTGCTACGGCTGCACCGCCGGGCAAGGCAGTAGCTGTAGTGGTGCGCTGGATTAATCAAATGACATAAATATATCACGTCACTCCAGTGCGCCTATAGGAAGTGCCCTTGGGGTGCAGGCCGGAGTGACGAAAAGAAAAGTGAGTGAAATGAAATTCCCCGACGCGCGCCTCATCGTCTTTGCCAGGGCGCCTGAAGCAGGCAAGGCAAAGACCCGCCTGATCCCTGCACTGGGTGCGGCTGGTGCCGCAGCGCTGCATTCAAGGCTTGTCACACATACCTTAACCACCGTCACCAATGCCGCTCTCTGCCCAGTACAACTGTGGTGCGCACCAGATACCATGCATCCATTTTTCGATGACTGTAAAAAGAAATCCCCTGTGACACTACATCAACAACAAGGCAGTGATCTCGGCGAACGCATGGCGCACGCCATGAACCATAACCTTCAACAAGGGTTTCACAGTGTCATCATCGGTACCGACTGCCCCGCTCTTAGCGCGACAGACTTTGAACAGGCGTTCACATATCTACAGAATGACAACGACATCGCACTGGCACCAGCCCACGATGGTGGCTATGTATTACTAGGACTAACACGCTTCTCAGAAAAACTGTTTTCAGATATCCAGTGGGGAACAGGCGAAGTACTCACCACCACACGCGAAAGAATTACCACACTACAATGGTCACTAGCCGAACTTAAAACATTCCAGGACATCGATCGGCCGGAAGACCTGCATGAAGCCGAAAGATTACTCGGCCCTGTCGTGAGACTAGCGCCTCATGAGTAGTCCATCTAACATTGAACTTTCCATCATCATCCCCGCCATCAACGAAGCCGAAAGCCTGCCAAAGCTGATCACCACACTTGGGCAGCAACAGAATATCCGCTTTGAAATCATCATTGCGGATGGCGGCAGCAGTGATCATACGCTCACGCTTTGTCAGGCAGCAGCCGAGGCCGTGAAGATTCCGTTACAAGCAATCAATGCGCCAGCTGGCCGCGCCAAACAGATGAACGAAGGCAGTCGCCATGCGCATGCGACTGACCTTCTTTTTTTACATGCGGATACCACCGTCGATGACCCCCGGCTACTCGCTAATGCTCGAGACAGCATTCAACAGATTCGTCGCACAACGAACGATGACCAAATCGCAGGACACTTCCCACTCCGCTTTGTCCGCAGCAGTAGTGACCACGATGGCGGTTACTATTTCTACGAAGCAAAGACAACACTTAACCGCCGTGATTGCATCAACGGCGATCAGGGCTTCTGGTTATCAAAGACTTATTTACAACAACTAGGCGGCTTTGATGAATCACTCGACTATATGGAAGATGCGCGCTTAGCGAATAAAATATTTGATAGTGGTCGCTGGGTCACACTACCCGGTAAACTCGGCACCTCTGCACGACGATTCGAAAGCGAAGGGCTGAAACAACGCCAGACACTCAATGCATTATTATGTAATTTTGAACGCATCGGCCTGCATAGTTTTTTTGATGCCGCTAAAACAGCCTATCGCCAACAGGGCCAGGCGGAGACATTAAATCTCGCACCATTCCTGATCATCATCCACCGACTCAGTTTTTCCGAAGGACTTAGGCAAGGGTTCCGTTACTGGCTAGATACCGGCAGCTACGTAGCAGAGAATGCATGGCAACTCGCATTCCAGAAAGACTGCCAACGTAACCGAACCGCAGGCCACACAGCTGGAGATGGCGAACAGCACACGCTAAAATTCTACGACCAGTGCATCGGTCCGTTGATTACATCACTACCGGCAAGAGTCATTACCGCACTGCTGACGGCGATCTGGTTTTATGGACTACTAATCATTAAGCAACTATCAACATTTACCCTCTCAATAAAAACTGCCAACACTAACTAAGCAGTCAAGCTCGTATTATGAAACTAAGCCTCTATCAAATCGACGCCTTTGCCAGCAATGTCTTTGAAGGCAATCCGGCGGCAATTTGCCCACTCGATGAATGGCTACCAGACGATTTGATGCAGTCTATTGCAACGGAAAATAATCTTTCTGAAACCGCCTTCTTTGTTAAAAACAAGGCGGGTTATGCGATCCGCTGGTTCACAACGACAACTGAAGTCGATCTATGCGGCCATGCGACACTGGCGAGCGCCTTTGTGATCTTTAACATTTTAAATGAACAACGCAATGAGATTTACTTCGACTCAAAGAGCGGTGCACTCAGCGTCAAGAAGGATAATGATCTGCTGGTGATGAATTTTCCTGCGCAACCCATAGTGTTTTGTGAAACACCAGCGGCCATCAGCGAAGCATTCGCAGTAAAACCAGGCCAATGCGCGCGTCGAGAAGACTATATTGTGATCTTTGATAATGAAGCTGATGTGATCAACGCCACACCTGACATGGCCCAACTTTCACAACTTGATCTGCGCGGTGTTGCCATTACAGCACCCGCCACACAATATGATTTTGTAGTACGATTTTTCGCGCCGAAATACGGCATCAATGAAGACCCCGTCACCGGGTCAGCTTATACCCAACTCGCCCCCTATTGGGCAGAAGTACTCGGCAAACAGCAATTACGCGCCAAGCAGGTTTCACAGCGCGGCGGGGAAGTCGCCTGCTCAGTTGAAGGCAATCGAGTTGTGATCGCCGGAAAGGCAGTCAAATACATGGAGGCGATGATCGAAGTATAAAACCAGCGGTCAGGAAAATAATGATCAACCAATAATCACAAAGCCCTATTACAATTAAAATACCCGCCAACACAAACCAATTGAGACCCACTCTCACTAAAACCACCCAACCCTCCCCCAAATAACAGAACGGCTAGTGCACTGCTTCACCTGCTATTTCAACGCGAAGGGACGTTAAAATCAGCTCTGACGGCCAGATTTTAACAAAATAGTGAACAGCGTCACATAATCAACATATTTACCATATTCCCCCCACATCTTTACTCTGATATTAAATCCAGCTGCCGCCATATTTACTGCATGGAAGCTGTTTTGAGAGTGACTGCTTCATTGGGTCTTCATTTGAAATTCAACATTAATCTAGCGTTAGTTCACATTAATTTGTGTCCGCGCGGAATACGATATCGCATAAACAAACAGATAGAGCACTCGAGACCTTATGTTTACAAAACTTGCAAAAATCAGCCGCTATATTCTCGTCGCATCCTGCGCGCTCTACATTGCAGGTTGCAGCACTAACCCAACCACATCACAGTTGCTAAATAAAAAGCACGCGGGCTTAGCCTCTCATAACACCCCCTTTCATGATGAAGTGCTAAAAATGGCGCTGATGGAGATGGAGACTAAAAACTACAGTAAAGCGATTGACCTGTTGAATTCTCTCGCTGAGTTCGGTGATATCGTTGCTCAACTCAATCTAGCATCAGCCTACGAACTCAATATCCCAGCGAATAAACGGGCAGCGGCCAGGTGGTACCACAGAGCGGCCAAGCAAGGTTCTATAATCGCACAAAATAAACTAGGCCTGATCTATGCTAATGGTATTGGTGTAGCCAAAAACCAGGACAAGGCCATTGAGTGGTTTGAAGTGGCAATTAAACAAAATTCACCAGATGCCATGTTTAACCTCGGTCATCTCTACGAACAACAGCTCAGTGAAAATGATGACGCCACACAAAGCATTCAGTGGTATATGAAAGCCGCTGATGCCAACCACCCATTAGCCACACATCATTTAGCTAAATTTTTCGCTCAGGGTAAGCGCGTTGAGCTTAACGAATCATTAGCATTAGAGCTCTATCACAAGGCAGCAGAATTAGGCGTTCCCGACGCGCATTATGAAATAGGCAATCATTACAACCTCGGTGCTGGCGTGCGAAAAAACAGTGCAACTGCGGCCTCGTGGTTCCAGAAAGGGGCAGCACTGGGTTCAGCAGATGCCCAGGTCGCATTAGGAAATCTTTACTGGCATGGCAAAGGCGTTGAAAAAGACAGTGTTCAAGCAGCCAAATGGTTCAAACGCGCCGCTGATCAGGGGAGCCAGGAAGGAAAACAAAAGCTGGCTGAAGCTTATAAAGATAGCGGATCCGTTCCACAGGATCATGCCAATACCGAGCTGTTAACCCAAAGGATATCAAAGAAACGTAACAGTAAGACACGCGGCATTCAATGGTAAACACTTCAATGCAGATAGCCTCATAGCCGAGGCTACCAACAGCAATTATTTTCATCGATAACGCAGCAGGTGCGTGACATTGATGTAAAAATCAGTACCCTATAAGCTCCTAGTAAAGAATAGCCGCATTAGTTTGGAGTAGACATGGGTAACTCACTTCTCGACCAGTTAAAGGAAAGTGGACTGGTGGATAAATCCAAGGCTCAAAAAAGCAAGCATAGCCAATATAAAAGCCAGAAAAAGAAAAGTAAAAAAGGTGCTGCTGCGTCATTAGATGAAGCAACGATATTGGCTAACAAAAATCACGCTGAAAAAGTCGCACGTGATCGTCAGCTTAACCAACAACAGAAAGAAGAGAGTGAGCGCAACGCGATTACCGCGCAGATTAAACAACTGATCGAAACCAATAGTGTTAAAGAGTATGACGGCGATATTGCTTATAATTTTACCGACGGAAGCATCATTAAACGTATCTATGTGTCAGAAAAGATTCGCAGGCACCTTGCTACTGGCTGCCTTGCTATTGCCAAGCTGGACGATGATTACGCGCTAGTACCCACACCAGTCGCGGACAAAATCAAACAACGCGACAAGCAATGCATTATCACCAATGATCACGGCACCACCCCGCCATCGAACAAAGAAGATCCTTACGCTGACTATCAAATCCCGGATGATCTAATGTGGTAACACTTCAATGAAACCTCTCTGGCATATATTCATATTGCTTTCAGCGCTGACCTGCCTGACACCCTCATTCGCCAGCACGCAATTTGAAGAAGAGATAGAGGCTGTTCGAGAAGTTTATTTAATCGCCACAGATGGCAATGAGCGAGACATCCGCAGAGCCACTAAAAAAATCCGCCAATTAGAAAATCGATATCCCGCCAATCCTCTGGTACTTGCCTATAAAGGTGGCGCGCTGGCATTGCGCGGGAAAGAGATCGGCAAGCGCCCACTAGATCGGATGCGTGAAACTGAAGAAGGGCTGCATATCATCGACCGAGCCTTACGCACCCTGCACGGACATAATGGCCACTACCTTGAAATAGTCGAAGCCCAATTAGTCGCCACCTATGTTTTCATTAACCTGCCGGACTCAGTCTTTCATCGCCTGCGTGAAGGCAGCCACTTAGTCAAACAGCTACTGGAACACCCCCGCTTTTCAGAAATGCCTCAGGGGCTGCAAGCGGCGATCTACTTTGCTGCATCAATCGCCGCAGAAAAATCTAACAACGCAACACAACGTAAGCATTATTTAGAATTAACACTTAACACTGACCCTGATGGAAGAAATGGCAAGCAGGCCCGCACACAACTAAAGACCCTTACCGAGTAGTAATGAGCACACGCCTCGCATTAAATGCCATTGGTAAATCTTATGGCTCAGGCGACAGCCCGGTCACGGCGCTCGCAGAGATCACATTAACGCTAAAGGAGGGGGAGTTTCTGGCTATCCAGGGGCCATCTGGCAGCGGAAAAAGCACACTGCTTAACATCTGCGGTCTTATCGACCAGCCGTCTAGCGGCGACTATTACCTAAACGGCACTCCCGTGACACAACTGAATAGTGAACAGCGCTGCACACTACGGCGTCAAGCACTTGGTTTTATCTTTCAGCGCCACCAGCTGATACCCGCCATGACTGTGTCTGAAAACATCGCCTACCCGCTGCTGCTCAATCACGTTCCCGCCAGGCAGATCAGGCATGATGTTGAACAGCTTTTATCCAAGCTAGACTTAAGCCACCGGCGCGCACATCTACCCAAACAATTATCGGGTGGTGAACGACAACGCGTAGGCATTGCTCGCGCATTGATCAAACGTCCACAGCTGGTGATTGCCGATGAGCCCAGCGCAAGCCTCGACCACCAGCATGCACTTACTGGTTTACAACTCATGCGCGAACTTAATCAGGCATTCGAAGCAAGCTTTCTTATCGCCAGCCACGACCCATTTGTGATCGACTACTGCGACCGAGTAATAACATTGCAGGATGGTCGTATCGGAGAGACCCATTGAACCGGCCATTAATCGCACTGCGCAATATTTTGCGTGATGGCACACGCGTCCTTAGCACAGTGCTGATTATCGCCGTGGGTTTAACCGCGCTATTACTGGGTAGTGGTTTTATGCTCTCCACCTATGATTCACTGCAAGAGATCGGTATGCGCACAGAAGGTCACGTCATTATTACCGATGATAACCCCGAGCCACTGCTCGGCGGCACACACCAGCAATTAACACTTAGCAACTGGCAAGCTGTTCAAGCATCGCTATTGAGTGACGATCGAGTTTTACGTGTTTTACCAAGAGCCCACTTTGAAGGGCTGATTTCCAGAGCGAACCATAGCGCTGTATTTTTTGGCAGCGGGGTTGATCCCCAGGAAGAGTTCCGCGTACATGGACCATTCCTTCGCACCACAGGCACACTCGACCCCTGGCTAGCCAAAACCGACATCGCTGATGTTCTGCTCGGTGTAGAACTAGCGCGCACCCTGAATGCTAAAACAGGCGACCTATTAGAAATCCAGACGTCTAATCACGCTGGAAAAATCAACCATGCCAGCGTGCGCCTGGCTGGCGTTTATCAAAATGGCACGCCAGAAATCGACGACCATACCTTGCTGGTCAGTCTCAATACAGCCGCAAAACTTTTGGAAACAGATAACATAAGCCAACTCTCCATCTACCTCAACCAACACCAGGATAGTTCTATCATGCAGGCCGAGCTACTGAACAGGCTTAACAATGTGACTGTCCAAACATGGCAGCAACGCGCAGAGCTCTACAGTAAAGTAAAGTCGCTCTATGACCGCATCTTTGGTGTCATGGGAATTATTATTTTAACTGTCGTATTCCTGGCTATCACAAATACAATCTCGCTGGCCATTTATCAACGCAGAGAGGAAATCGCAACGCTGAGTGCACTCGGCACAAAACCGACCAGCATCTACGCAAACTTTATTTTAGAGGCCTGCCTAATAGGAACAGCGGCATGCATGCTGGGTATGCTGATCGCCTTCACAACATCACACCTCATTAATTTCAGTGAGCTGATGATGCCAGCACCTCCCGGAAAAACAGAAGGGTATCCCATCTTCATCTACATATCATGGCCTCATTACCTGATAACAAGCCTGATACTCATTACAATCGTAGCCAGCGCATCGCTTCTTGCATCATTTAATGCGGCAAAAATTAATATCGCTAACGCCCTTTCATAAACTCCGCACATTAATTTCGTCCACAGATATTTATGGCTGCCACTATTTTTTTTGCAGGTCATCCCCAACCCGCTTTCTAATGCCGCCAAATGCTCACCAATGGCAGGAGAGATCATGGTTCATATCCCACTCAAACAGCACAACCAGGCACCCATCTTCGTTCAAGATTTTGGCAATAGAGCACGCCCACCCATCAGCAGCCATCCTTGACAGGATTACGCCCAGCACTTACAGTCCAGCCACGTTCAGGTGTCCCGCGAGCTTTCGCTCAAGGGATGAAACGGAAAGTTGGTGCGCCAGATTAAATTTAGAGCAAATTTAGATCAAATCTGGCAACCCCAACACTGCCCCCGCAACGGTAAACGAGTCATGGCTGCGATATACCACTGAGCATCTGCTTGGGAAGGTGCTGCCGCTGGGTTTTGCCCACTCGTGAGTCCGGAGACCGGCCTGAGCTCGATGCAGATCGAGCACAACCATGCTTAACCCAATGTTGCGGCGGGCAACGAAGGTATCACTTCCTTCTTAGCGCCGCCTTTTATTTGAAATATACGGCCCACTTATGCGCTATTTTGTTTTGTTATCGGTGATCGCACACGGCGTTTTGCTTGCCCTGTGGGAGACGCAGCATACTGCGGACTCAACTCAACCCGCACGCACTCAGAATGGTAATGCACTCTCAATCGCGCTAACACCTGTCCCAACTGCCCACAGCGCAGCGATCAGCCCAATAATACCCAGCAGACTGCAAGCTCCGCCAGCCCCAAGACCGTCTTCCATCAAAACTACGATTTTAAAGGTACCGACTCCGCCACTAGCACCAACACCAGCGACCGCCGTAGCATCAGAACCGCCACCAGCCGAGGCCATTAACGCAGACAGAACAGAGAAAGCGGCCACCACCGCAACAGTCGCTCATAAGCCAGAACAAGCCAACAGCGACATCACTGAATCCGGGGTGCCCGCAAGCACAGCGAGCTCTCATCTGCAGCAAAGTCTAACCAAGGCTCTTGAGTCGCACTTTCATTACCCCCGGCTTGCGCGTAAACGGGGCTGGCAAGGAACGGTCGAAATAGGGCTTAACATCGCCACTGACGGTGAACTTTCCAATATTCGGGTAATACAGAGCTCAGGCTACCGGGTGCTGGATCGTGCGGCCGTCAAGAGCCTGAAAAACCTCGGGAATTTAACAGAAGCAAAAGAGTGGCTAAGCAGTGATTACACCGGAATATTCCCCGTTCATTACGCGCTCGTTGATGGCTAACATCACTGTTTAAGTTTGTGACGTCCCTCACACCTCCCCGCTGAATCGCTACTCATTTCATCATTTACTGCCGATACCCCTTCAGTACGGCGTTATCTCAAAAAGAAGCTCCACAAAGCCACCTCATTCCATCAGGGAAGCGGATCAATAAAACATTATGTTTATGCGCTTATTAAAACGCCTGTTTATCTTTTCATCCGTCATCGTTGCTATAGTTGTCTCAATCCCATTCATCATTCCGCTTGATCACTACCAACCGATCCTCGAAGAGCACCTGTCCCAAAGTATTGGGCGTAAAGTGATGATCGGTACACTATCGCCACAAGCGACACCGTTACCAGCACTCTCAGCCACCAACATTTCAGTGCTCGGCAGCCCAGAGCAACCTGGAGAACTGTTCGTTGAACAGATGCAAGTAACGCTCAACCCAATCGCGCTACTAAGCGGCGATGTCATCATTAGTAGCATCCACCTGAAAGGCGCTGGCAGCAATCTTGAGTTTATTAAAGCGTTAATCACATCCCCCAAAGGCAGCCAGGGTAAATCGTCAGATATGAGTACGCTAAGGATCCACCGGGTCAGTGGTGAAAATATTATGATTCGTACAGATAACGAGGTTAGCCTTGGCCCCTACCGATTCAACATGCAGCTGAGCGATCGTTTCGGCTTTAAAAGCCTCTCCCTCTCTCGAATGGATCACACACTGCGAGCGATCATCACACCTAACCCAGATGATAGCTACCAACTAACTGCGGCAGGTGCTAACTGGATAGTACCTGTTTCACCATCATTCAAATTTGATAAACTAAACGTGCAGGCCGTTTTACATAAAGACAAGGCAGAACTTACCAGTGTAGTCATCAATGGTTACGAAGGTTTATTAAAGACCACTGGCACGCTTAGCTGGGGCAACCACTGGCAATACAACGGTAACCTTAGCAGTGCCAGTGTTCAGATGGCACCGGTGCTAAAACACTTTGACATTAGCACCTATAATGGTCGTTTTCATAGCGACCTGGCGATAAGCCTCGAAGGGGATGTGCTAAGCGAGCTCTTTATAGCACCAGAAGCCAAAGGAACCTACCACATCACGAATGGAGCCATCTTAAATGAAGACGATGGTAATATGCTGCTTAGCTTTAATGAATTTTCTGCTGATGGCCAGCTGACTGCAACATCACTCATTAATGAGAATAGCGTACTGAAAACAGCAGGCGGCACTATCCAGGGCATCACTCACCTCTTCTGGGAAAAGAACTGGGATATTAAAGGGTGGGTTGTCGCAAGTGACATTAATGCTGAAACATTTCTATCTGGTTTTATTGAAGATAAAGTCACCAGCGGTACATTCTATGCCACAGCTGAATTTAACCTTATCGAAAATGGAGATCAAAAATTATTTGACAGCCCCTACCTCGCGGGAGACTTCAAAATCATAGATGGTGAAATTTACAAAGCCGATCTGGAAAAGGCGAGTATCACGCTAACCAGGGAAGATTCTCACGGTGGCGTTACCCCCTTCCAGCATTTAACCGGTAAAGTAGTATTCGAGAACAACCATATTGCGATCAGTGATATTGATATCAATTCAAATTCCATCAATGCCAATGGTGCTGTCCATATCAATCCACAAAATGGCTTGTCAGGTGAAATCACCGTTGCCCTAAGAAAAACAGCATCGATCATTAGTGCGCCACTCACGGTGAGCGGTACGATTAGCGATCCCAGTCTGAGACTCAGCAACGATGCCATCATCGGCGGTGTCATAGGCACCTCCGTACTTGGCCCCGGTGTTGGCACCGCCGTCGGCATGAAGGTCGGTAGAATCATCAAAAAAATAGGCTCGGCACTAGGCAGCGGCGGCCCAGCAAAAGCAGACCTCATCCCGATACGAAAATAGCGCCACCGAGCGCTATCAACCCGGCTCCCACTAGCGCTACAATACCCATTTTTCACGGGATGTAACTGCACCATGGGAAACCGACTTTCTAAAATCGCAACACGTACTGGTGACAACGGCACGACCGGGCTGGCTGATGGCAGCCGCATCAATAAAGATCATCCACGCATTGCCGCGATGGGTGATATCGACGAACTCAATAGCAGTATTGGATTAATTCTTATCCACCCTCTGCCCGATGAGATTCGCGAATTGCTAACCGACATTCAACATCGTATGTTTGATCTTGGCGGTGAACTAAGCATGCCTGGCCAGGGTTTCATTAGTGAGCAATCTGTTACTCAACTCGATGTCGCGTTAGAAACACTCAACGCTGAGCTGCCACCATTAAAGGAATTCATACTACCCGGCGGTTCACCTGCAGCTGCACATTGCCATATGGCACGCACCATCTGCCGTCGCGCGGAACGCAGCGTCATCACACTGGGAAATCAAACAGAACTTAATGAAGTGGCTCTGGCATACTTAAACCGCTTATCCGACCTGCTATTTGTCATCGCTCGCACGTTGACGCAAACCCAGGGAATTGACGAACCACAATGGCAATCTAAACGAAGTTAGATCACAATCTACTTCGCTCAGAATAAATCAGCGGTTTCCTGGCAAAGTTTACGACGGTATAAACTCGATCGGATATGAGACCGTGACAGTATCCACCTCTTTTTCACCGAAGTTAAACTGTTTGATACGAGACAGGATACGCCGTTCAAGTTTTGCGTTATTAAGCTCACTTGAAACGATTCGGACATCAACCACCACGCCAGAAGGGGCAATCACGACCTCAAGTACAATCGTCCCTTTTAGGCCTGGATCTGTGCGGCGCTCGCGATTATAGATAGAAAACAACTTACTCTTGTTACGATCAAACACCATCGTAATCTCTTCTTCACTACGCGCATTCATCCTGGCCGTGTTCATTTCGGTCTGCGCCACTTCCAATGAAGAATCGACTTCTACATGCTGCAGTGCCTCTAGCTCAGTTTGCGTCAGCCCCACACCACTTTTGAAGTCTGCATCATTGACGCCGCCACTGCTTTTACTAACCTTCGCCGTTAACAATGACTTGCTGACCGTTGCTGCTTTGTTATGGCTACCCGCCGCCACTTTTCCTGTAGGTTTTGTCGCCGTGATTTTGCTGATATCAGAGGTATCCATCAAATCAGCCAAGCCTTGACTCAATTCAAGCAAACCACTCTTTTGCGCTTTTTCACGCGCAGCTTTTTGCTTATCCGTTAGCGGTTTCTTCTTTGGCTGCTGTTTTTTTGCGATTTTCTTTTTCAGGCTTTCCTTTGGTTTCTCTATCTTTTTTTCAACCTTAGGTTCTGGCTTCGGTTTGGGCTTTGGTTTCGGTTTCGGTTTCGGTTTAGGCTTCGGCTTTGGTACCTCTATCTTTTTAGGTTTCGGTGCCTGCCCAACAAATTTGGCAATACGGTCTGGAATAACATGTGCTTTACGCTCTAACTTTGGGACTTCGATGGTCTGAATATAAAACACAACGCCAAACATCAACACCATCAAAACGACGGCAATAATCTTAAATTTCCGATCCTCTGCACGACTAGATTGCCATGACAGCGCGAGGTCTTTATACGTAATGGCAGTCATCACTTACCTTTAACTTTTAGACCTGGCTTTTTGCACCGCAGCAAATGATATCCTGGTGTAGTTCGCCTCACGGCAGGAACTCAATATCTTGCTTAGCACTTCATAAGGGACTTTTTTATCGCCAATAATCGTTACGTTTCGCCCCTTCTTTTCAGCAGTTGAAAAGCGTGACTTGCCTGCTTCAAAATTTAATTCATCAATTAGTGGTGCAATCAACGGATCAGCGCTCGCAATCACGTCACTTGTTGAAACAACTCGACGACCCTGCACTAAAACATCGCGCGCGGTAATCGTTATAACAAGCGTCTCTTTTGGTATCGCAGCCGAGATTGAGGTGGGTAGAGTAATCTCTTTACTGGTATGCAGTTGCTGCACGTTCGACGAGCTAACCAATAAGAAAAAAACGAGGATAGTAAATATATCCATCAATGAGACCAGGTTTAAACCAGGCTGTTTTTTGCGCTTATGATGGCGCTCCATCCGTTTGGCGCGACGAGACACCTCTTTCATTTAGTTGCCCCCACGTCCGCAGCAGAGAGCGCCTGCGCATCGCCAATCGCAATATTGGGGAATAGTTCAACGGTATCCAACGTTGCCACATTAACAACATCTGCACTTCTAACCCGATCCATTACCTGCACCAGCGTTTGGTACTCAATATCGCGTTCAAGCAGTAGCGTAATATTTTGCTCTTCAGGGAAACGGCTTTTAATCTCAACCAGCAGTTCACTAAAGGCATTCCAGTCGGTCTCTTCTTCACTGCGTTCAAAACGCTTGATCAAACCAATGCGTCTATCCTGCACATCAAAGCTGCCCTGGCGCACCACTAGCTCAAGCTCAAGCTTTACCTTCTCCTCTTTCTGAGTCTGGGCATCTTTCTCTGGCAAATTGAGCTCAATCACCGTCATTCTCGAAAATACAGCGGTCACTAATAAGAATGGTACTAAAATCACCATCAAGTTCATGAACGCGGTGATATTTAGTTCTGCGGCTTCTTTTGCATGATGTCTACGTCTTATGCGCATATTGATTTCACATCTCTATTCCAGTTTATTGCTGCCAGCAAGCACGTCTGTTTAAAATGCCCTATAAAAAGACTACTGTCCGTGATCCTGTTCACTCACAATATTCAGGCACTTAACGGCGACCATTTCCAGCTCATCTACAAGACGAGCCGTTTTGGTCGCGAGATACGAGTGTAAAAACAACATCGGGATAGCTGCCATCAAACCGAACGCAGTGGTGTTCATCGCCACCGAAATACTAGCGGATAGAAGATCTGCTTTTTCTGCTGGATCAGCGGCGGCGACTGCTGTAAAGGCCTCGATCAAACCAATAATGGTTCCCAGCAGGCCCAGCAGTGTTGCAATGTTGGCATAAGTTGCAAGGTAGTGAGTCCGTTGCTCAAGCTCAGGGATCACCTCCATCATACCCTCTTCCATCGCTGTCTCGAGGTCACTTCTCCTGCGAGTATGTCCGATACGAGAAAAGCCATAACTTAACATGTGCGCCATCGGCGTTTTGTTATTTTCGGTAATCTTTGCCGCTTTCTCAAATTCATTTTTCTTCAGCAGCGGCACAAGATCCGCCCAGATCTTATTTGATTTACGCTGAGTTGAACTCAGATAAAGGTAGCGTTCCAGTGCTATCGCAATACCTAATGCCAATACGGCAAGGATGGGATACATGAAAGGCCCACCAGTCTGAAAAAAACTTACTACCTCCATGACACACTCCTAGAATCTACGTGAAATCTTAAATAATTAACTGACATTTACGCTTTGCTACTGAACAGTATCATCGCTCAATTGTCGCACTTCGCAAACATACAAATAACATAAAGCCCATACTTTATGCATCCAGGCACTTTTAAGTCTGAGAATTTTCACCAGAAAGTAATAACACCCTTGTGCCATTAACTTTCACCGCAACAGTTGCCGGAGAGCTCTCTCATCACAGCAACATCTTGATCTATTTTTTATATCGACCATTCATAAGTCGACTAAAATAAAAACTAAGGATAACAATCATTTTTCACATGGAGGCAAAAAGGTAACTATCGAAAGCCTCCCGAACTGCCTTTATTCATGTCTGGTATCACGGGCTTAATTCGGCGCTCTGAAAGGCTAAATAGCACAATATCCTGCTCTTTAACTCGGCGTTTTGTCTCCACCTCCTGCCACGGTACGATATAAAGAATCTGCGGTAACTCTTTATTTCCTCTAATCTGAACACCGTCGAGATTAATCACATCGCGGTCAGCAATCACTGCCTTTACATCGCCTTCACTCAAAAGACTCACTGGCTCCTCAGCAAATAGCACACTCGAGAAAAGTGATATGCCAGCAACAGTAAAGTAACGCAGATAACGGCTAACTTGCATCATCGCCTCCTTCAGAAACAAGCTGAGACTCGAGCTCTTTAACCCATGATAAGGTCGTTTCATCCTCGCCAGGGATCAGTGAGAGATAGCGTCGGTAGTGAAACACTGCCTTGTCAAGATCCTGATAATAAGTATCGTACAGCAGCGCGAGATTATAATGCGAATATGCATGTTTCTCATCTTTCTCTAATTCAGCTAAATAATGCGTTAATGCTTTCGGCGCATCATTTTTTTTATGGGCAATCAAGCCCAGTAGATATTCAGCAACGGTGATTTCAGGCTGTAATTCAAGTGCTTTTTCGGCTGCCTGTTGCGCACGATCCAACTCTCCACGGCGAACGCTAATCAAACCAACATTGATCCACGGTTTAGCCGCCAGAGGAAAGCGCTGCGTAAGCCCCAACAACAACGCCTTTGCCACCACTGGTTTGCCATCATTCAGGGCATTAATGGCAGCACTCATATCTGGGTTACGCGCATCAATTTCAGCCTGAGCATCCTGTTCAGCTTTTTTCTGAAGGTTATTATCAACATCAACACTATTCGGCGTACCTGCACAGCCAGTTAATAATAACGCAGCGATTAACCATAAGTAATTACTCCGCATACGCATCTACCTTCACTTCTCTTGCGTAGCGCACAGGGAAAATAGTCGCTAACTTCTGATAACTCTTTTGTGTCCAGCCATTGAATATGCCCTGATTAAGATGGGCCAGCGTTGATTCGTAGATCTCTATCGCTTTTTCTTCAACAGGGAATGCCAGATCTTCAATCCCGATTTCATATTGCTCCATTTCATCATCATTCAACCCTTTCGGACGAGCTGAGTCCATCACCGCCTGACTAAAACCATAGTACATTTCAGCAATTGAAAATAGTGATTCAGTCATAACCTCAGGACTGTGATATTCATAAGCGGTGGTGTATAGCCCTCGCGCCCAATCCATCGCATCTTTTTTACGCTTAAGGTGAACCTTCAGCGGCTGCCTTATCGTCAATTTATCAAACGCCGCTTTTTTCTCACGTGCTAAACGCAGCGTTGCAGTAGCGGCAATATGGTTGGTACGGTCGGTCTTCATTGCGACATCAATCTGATGATCAGCCTTACGAATCTTACCCGCCCAAAGGTCACCGCGACGCACATCACCCATCGTGTCGTTCATTTCCGTTAACTTATTAAGTGCCTCCATGTATTGCGGAAACGGTTCCTGATAATTCTCAACATAACGCTGGTAAGTTCTTATGGATGCGGGAATATCCTTCAGCGATTCATATAGCTCTGCCGACTGCCATAACGACGCCATCTTTATTTCAGCATCCGGCTCAATCTCATACACCTCTTCAAGAATCTGTGCAGCATTTGCGTACTGCTTTGCATTGATGTATGCGACTGATAATAGCTTTGTCATATCATCGCGTCGTTCATGCGTCGGGTATTGACTGCGAAAACGACCGGCATAATCGATCAACTCCAGCCAGTATTCACCTTCCATCGCCAACACCGCGGCATCATACAACCCTTTTGGTGCGATTTCTGATTCACCAGCCAGAGCAGCAATACGTTTAAACTTCTGCCTTGCCGCAACATCGTTACCAGCGGCTCGATCTATCTCTGCCTGCTTATAAATAGTGAGCGCCAGGCGGTCTTCCATTTTCTTCTTTTTGGCATCACCTGCGGCTAGCGAACGAATCAAATAGAGAAATGCCATCTCCGCCTTATCAAATTTCTCCAGGTTAAAAAACGATTCCGCTTTAATCAGCCCAACATCATAACGGACACTGCTACTACCAGAACTCTCTAACAGACTTGAGATATTAACCGCCTGCTGATATTTTTCAGCCGCAAATGCAATTTCCGCCGCCCGTAATACAATCCGTTCCGAACGCATGTCCGTCGGATAAGTGCGCTTAAACAGCAGCGCATGTTTAATGTAACGAAGCTGCCATACTACCTTCCGCTCATCACTGCTCTGCGAGTAAAGACGCTCTGCCAACACTACCGTGGCGTACGCTGCACGTTGATCAACAATCGCGCCATCTTTATAAGCAACGACCTCATAGTGGCCAATCGCTTTTTCATAGCGCTCTTTTTCTGATAATAAATCAGCGTAGGCATAATGCACATTATCTTCTAATGCTGTTGCAGGGTAGTGAGTCAGATAACGCTCATACCACATGCTTGCCAATTCAAATGATTTATCCGTAGAAGTCGACTGATACTGATTGTGATAGTAACTTGCGATCGAAAGGATATTGTCACGTAACAATGGCGAAATTTCAGCCAACATCGCAGCCTTTATTTTCTTTGTTTCTTTTTTACCCTGCCAATAGCTAGCTGCTGGGTTGTAGCGAGTATAAAAACTTTCAGCCGCTGCATAAAAATTATCAAAGAAACCACTGCGTTCCCATGTTGTCACAATACGGAACTCCATCTGCGGTAAATGACGAGACTCAGGGTGCTCTTCAGAAAACTGCGTCAGTATCGCTACCACATCGCTATAGCGTTTTTGTGACAGATAAATATTAGAGAGTTCATTATAGATATAGTAAGAAAACTTTGATGAACGCGGCGCATTGCGAAAATAATCGGCTAAAGCACTATGTTCTTCCATGTACGAGAAATTTAACGCAATCGCATAAAAGTAGGCATCGAAGTGCTCATCCTTATCAATCTCACCACGCCCTAAGCCTTTTCCTTTAGCATCACGATAGGCGGCGGCCATCATCAAGTCGTCGACAGCGGAGCGATATTCCTGCATTTTGAATTTCGCCCAACCACGCTTGAAATAGGACTTTTCAAAAAACACGAGATTAGTCGGCACTTCAATCACCTTGCTATATCGCTGCGCAGCGCCATCATAGTCGCCAATCACAAACGCATCTTCCGCCAGCCTAAATTGCGCTTCCAGATAAAAACGAGAATCCGCATGCTTTTCCACTAATTGCTCAAGTGCATCCACCGATTTAATATGTTCGCCTAGTTGGCTGGAGGTCATTGCTAATCGATAGAGCACTTCATCATTGTTAGCAATGTCGGGATAATCGCGTAGCGACATCTCCAGCAAATCGACTGTTCTCTCTAATTTAATGCGAATCTGCTCTTCTTTTTTGGCCGCCATCAACTCTTCACTGAGTGGTTCTGCCGCAGCCACTTCAAGCTCATTCAACTCAGCCTCAAGCTCCAGGTCAGCAAGTCGGCTAATCGCTATCGAACGAAAGTGATCACCCTTTTCAGACTGTTCAACATAAGCGGTATAGGCTTGATAAATATCAACATCAACGCGTGCTTCTTTTTCCGTATCTCCCGCCTTGAATGGCTGCACTTTCCCAGCGCTCTCACGCTCAACATCTGCAACGGTTAGCACTCGCTGTTGAGCACTACAGCCGACAAACAGGGCGCTGCACAACGCAATCAAAACGACCTTATTCATATCAGTCATCGCGCTCTACACCTGTATCAAACATCTGTACCAGACCAAATCGAGACTGACTAAGATAATTACCCAAATGGTCACGCCGCTTTAGCATATAGTTTCTTACCATCTCTTCAACAATAATGGTGTACTCACTATAGAGCTCTCGTATCTGCTGATAATAATCACGATCTTCCTCAAACAGATCGCTGCGCACCAAAAATATACCCAGGTTTTTCATGTTATCAAACAGCGAACGAGCCTCCGGGTATTCGCGCATCAAATTAATATCACTGGCAAGATCAAAAACCGATTCACTATCCAGCTCCTGATTCAAAAAACTATCTACATTTCTAATCCGCTCAGCATAATATTCCACCGCAGCACTATAGGCTGTTGATGCGGCTTCCACGCGACGACTCTTTGCTAAAATATATGCCGACAGAAGATAGGCTTCATCCGCCGCCAGACCCGTTGACCCTTTAGATTTTAATATCGAGGTGTAACTAAACGCGCGTGAATATAAGCCCTGCCTGGTCGCCGCAAAAGCAACCCCCAACAGCGCGCGATTAAAATAACGGCTCTTCATAGAGACCCGCCCAAAGGCCTCTCTCGCCGCCTCATACTCTTTATTTTCCAGAAAATGATAGCCCACCATCAACGTGAGATAATCACGCATCTCTTCGGGCATGGGCAGCAATTCATTCACTACATGTGCTTTCAGCTGTTCGGCCTGAGCGAGTGCTCCATCTCTGCTCAACTGTGATGCAACGTCATTCAGCGTCGCATAAAACTGGTACTCAGAGGCGGCGGTAATTAAGCGGTAATATTCAATAGCCTCGTCATAGCGCCCTTCTTGCTGCAGTGAAACGCCATACATTAGATTATAAAAATCCATATGGGCCGCTGAAATTTTCCCCTTTGAGATCCGCTGAAGCGCATCCAGACAAAGCGCCCATTCATTACGTCGAAAATGGAATTTGGCGAAAATATACTCAGTATTTGTGATCTGAAATTCAAGCCCGGTCTTTTTCACGTGCTCGTAGAGTTCATTCGCCATCTGCCATTCATTATGCTCCAGCATTAGCTGAACGAAACTCATAATGGTGCTGCGCTTCACTTTTTTTAGCACTAACTCTTTATTCTGGAAAATCGTTGCGATCGCTTTAATCGGCTCTTCATCAGCGAGGTATTTACGCACCTTAATTTCAAGCTGCATTGGGCCGACGAGTGTTTCAAGCCGCATAGGACCGCTAATTGCCCCCATCCTCCCCCCTTCTGGATCAACATAATGCTGGTAGAGCTCGAATGATAACGCGCGGTAACGCTGGTCAAGTTGCTGAAGATTTTTGGAAAGCGACAACGAGTCATCCGCCTGCAGTGTCGTTGCAGACAGCAGAGATACCAACACCAAACAAACTGAGGCCACTTTCTTCATCATCATTAAATTATCACTGCACTTTCAAGCACGCTCATCTCAGAGAAGCTAGCCAGCCCAGAGCTATTCGGGCTATTCTCAAGCTGAAAGGTTAAGACTCTCGAGTTGAAACCAGGGTATTCCATTATCCAAATACTTTCATAAAGTGAGTTATAGCAGCACCTTACTAAAGTAATAACGGCAATAAACATTAAAAATGTAAACAATTACTGACGCAGAGCTCGCAGCATAACCAAGCAAAAAGCTAAGGTAAACAAGTAGCTAAAACACGTCATTAAATTAAGTGCGGATCAAACATTCGCCAGCCTAGGCCAGTTTTTGTTTCAGCAGCTCATTGACCTGTGCTGGATTCGCCTTCCCCTGAGTCGCCTTCATCACCTGCCCCACAAAGAAACCAAACAATTTATCTTTGCCAGAACGGTACTGCTCCACCTGACCAGGATTATTGACGATGATTTCGTCGATAATTTTCTCGATCGCACCGCTATCAGTCACCTGCTTGAGCCCTTTTGCTTCGATCACACTATCCGCATCACCCTCACCATTCCACATACACTCAAATACCTGCTTAGCGATCTTACCCGAGATGGTCTTGTCATTGATGCGCTGCAACATACCCCCCAGCAACTCGGCAGAAACAGGACTCTCCGCGATCTCTTTGCCCTCTTTATTCAAGGCTCCCAACAGATCACCCATTACCCAGTTGGCGCTGCGCCTGGCATCTTCACCGGCAATTTTGGCAGCCGCTTCAAAATAATCAGCCAACTCACGGCTTGCTGTTAACACCCCAGCCTCATACTCAGCCAGACCTAGTTCACTGATGAAACGCGCCTTCTTTTCATCCGGTAGTTCGGGCAGCGTGCTGCGCACTGCCTCGATATAGGCCTCATCAATCTCCAACGGCAAAAGGTCTGGATCAGGGAAATAGCGGTAATCAAACGCCTCCTCTTTAGAACGCATCGAGCGAGTTTCGTCTTTATCGGAATCATAGAGGCGCGTCTCCTGAACCACTGCACCACCACCTTCGATCACATCGATCTGGCGCTCGACCTCAAAATTAATCGCGCGCTCCACAAAACGGAACGAATTAAGATTTTTTATCTCTGATCTAGTTCCCAGTTTTTCCTGCCCCAGGGGGCGGATTGAGACATTGGCATCACAGCGGAACGAGCCTTCCTGCATATTGCCGTCACAGATTTCAAGATACTGCACTAAAGAGTGAATCTTTTTCATATAGGCAACAGCCTCTTTCGCACTGCGCATATCAGGTTCTGAGACGATCTCAAGCAAGGGCGTACCGGCACGATTAAGATCCACCCCAGTCGAACCGTGAAAGTCTTCATGCAGCGATTTACCCGCATCTTCCTCTAAATGAGCGCGAGTGATACCGATCACGCGCGCTTCTTCGCCTTCAACCTGAATCGCCAGGCGACCACCCTCAACCACTGGCAACTCAAACTGGCTGATCTGATAACCTTTCGGTAGATCAGGGTAGAAATAATTTTTGCGTGCAAATACCGAGCGATTCGATACCCGTGCCCCCACCGCCAGCCCAAACTTGGCCGCCATGCGCACCGCTTCCTTATTTAATACCGGCAACACACCCGGCAGGCCGAGGTCAACCGCACAGGCCTGCGTATTGGGTTCCGCCCCATAGGCGGTCGATGCACCCGAAAAAATCTTCGATTTGGTTGCGAGCTGGGCATGAATCTCTAGCCCGATGACAATTTCCCATTCCATCTAATACGCCCCTTACTGAAATTCTTTAGGTACTTGCAGGTGCCAATCCGTCGCCTGCTGGTACTTATGCGCGACATTAAGCAGGCGCGACTCATCAAAATAGTTGCCAATCACCTGCAAGCCAACAGGCAGGCCATCAGCAAAACCGGCAGGAATTGATGCCGCTGGTAGCCCCGCCATATTAACCGCAATGGTATAAATATCAGAGAGATACATCGTCACCGGATCATCAGCCTTTTCACCCAGCTTGAAAGCGGTGCTGGGTGCCGTTGGCCCCATGATCACATCGACCTCCTCAAAAGCAGCGCGGAAATCTTCACTGATCAGACGGCGAATTTTTTGCGCCTTCAGATAATAGGCGTCGTAGTAACCCGCCGATAGCACATAGGTGCCGATCATGATGCGGCGCTTCACCTCTGCGCCAAACCCTTCACCGCGCGAGCGGGTGTAAAGATCAAACAGATCCTTTGGATCATCACAGCGATGACCAAAACGCACCCCATCAAAACGAGAGAGGTTGGTTGAACACTCCGCCGGTGCCACCACATAATAGGTCGGCACTGCCAGCGCTGTGTTTGGCAGGCTGATCTCTTTCACCACCGCGCCCAGTGCCTCATACTCTTTGACCGCCGCAGCGACCACGCGCGCGACGCCGTCATCCAGCCCTTCGCCAAAATACTCTTTGGGCAGGCCAATCTTGAGCCCTTCGATGCCATTATCGAGATTTGCGCTGTAATCCGGCACATCACGTTCAACGCTGGTCGAGTCACGCTCGTCAAAACCGGCCATCACATTCATCATCAGCGCCGCATCTTCCGCGCTGTAGGTAATGGGCCCCGCCTGATCAAGGCTCGAGGCAAACGCGATCATGCCGAAACGAGAGACGCGTCCATAGGTTGGCTTCAAGCCAGTCAGGCCACACAAAGCTGCGGGCTGGCGAATCGAGCCACCGGTATCAGTGCCAGTCGCGGCTGGTGCCAGTCGCGCGGCCACCGCAGAAACGGAGCCACCAGAAGAACCACCCGGCACGCGCGCTTGATCCCACGGATTTTTCACCGCGCCGTAATAACTGGTCTCATTGGATGAGCCCATCGCAAACTCATCCATATTGGTTTTACCCAACATCACCGCACCTGCATCACGAAACCTGGCAGTACAGGTTGATTCATAAGGCGCTATAAAATTATCCAGCATCTTCGAGGCGCAGGTGGTCTTTACCCCTTCAGTACAGAAAATATCTTTATGCGCGATCGGCACACCGGTCAGCGGTGCGGCGTTACCCGCCTTCAAACGCTGATCAGCCGCCGCTGCCGCTTCAAGCGCCTGGGCCTCAGTCACCGAGATAAAGCAGTTCAGTGCCGGGTTGTGCTGTTTGATGCGTTCAAGAAAAAGCGTGGTTAACTCCACACTGGAGACTTCACCGCTGCGCAGCGCAGCACTCAATTGAGAAATAGTTTTTGTATGCATAACGATTATTTAAAAGCCGACCAGTTAATATAAAGGAAACAAACGACGTGACCTGCCATGATCACTCGATCACTTTAGGCACGAGATAGAGGCCAGACTCTACCTGCGGCGCTAACGCCTGAAACTTGTCACGCTGGTTTGTTTCTGTCACCTCGTCTGCCCGCAGACGTTGCGCTGCGTCCAGTGGATGTGCCATCGGCACCACATCGTCGGTATTAACCGCACTCATCTGCTCGACCAGACCGAGAATATTCGACAGATTGTCGACATACTGTGGCACATCGGCCTCATCGATTTTCAAACGCGCGAGCAGCGCAACTTTGGTGATATCGGATTGATCCACTGACATAACTAACCTCTCTCACCAAAACGGTGAATCCAGACAATAATTCAAAACTACAGGGGAAAAGAATTTACCATATTCGAGCTGCTTGCTGAAAAAAAATCATCCCACAAGCGCTGTCAAATAGGTAAAATACAAGCAGAATTAAAAAAACAGCGTGAATGGCCGAATAACTCAACACGCTTGCTCTAATAGTCACCCACTGCTAGAGTATTTCCGATTACTTAGCACAGGATTGAATCCCCCATGTTCTTCAAACGATTCCGCGGAATGTTCTCCAACGATCTCTCCATCGACCTCGGCACCGCCAACACCCTAATTTATGTCCGTGGCCAGGGCATCGTCCTCGATGAGCCTTCTGTTGTTGCCATCCGACAGGAGAGTGGTTCGGGTAGCCCTCGCTCGATTGCCGCCGTTGGCGCCGAAGCGAAGTTGATGATTGGCCGCACCCCGGGCAACATCGTCGCAATTCGCCCACTGAAAGATGGTGTGATCGCTGACTTCACCGTGACCGAAAAAATGTTACAACATTTCATTCGCAAAGTGCATGAAAACAGATTCCTGCGCCCCAGCCCGCGTGTACTGATCTGCGTTCCCTGTGGTTCAACCCAGGTTGAGCGTCGCGCCATCAAAGAATCTGCTGCAGGTGCCGGCGCACGTGAAGTTTATCTAATTGAAGAGCCGATGGCCGCGGCGATTGGTGCCGGTATGCCGGTCGGTGAAGCGAGCGGCACGATGGTCCTTGATATCGGCGGTGGTACGACCGAGGTCGCCGTTATCTCGCTTAATGGCATTGTTTATTCTGCTTCTGTGCGTATTGGTGGCGACCGTTTTGATGATGCGATCATCAACTACGTGCGTCGTAACTACGGCAGCCTGATTGGTGAATCGACCGCTGAAAAGATCAAAAAAGAGATTGGTGCCGCCTATCCCGGCATGGAAGTGAAAGAGATCGAAGTACGTGGCCGCAATCTCGCCGAAGGGGTGCCACGCACCTTTAGCCTGAACAGCAATGAGATTCTCGAGGCACTGCAGGAACCGCTTTCTGGCATCGTCGGCGCAGTCAAAGCAGCGCTTGAGCAGACGCCACCAGAACTAGGTGCCGATATTGCCGAGCGCGGCATGGTACTGACCGGTGGTGGCGCACTGCTGCGTGACCTTGATCGCCTGCTTGCTGAAGAGACCGGCCTGCCGGTGATCATTGCCGAAGACCCGCTTACCTGTGTGGCGCGTGGCGGCGGCAAAGCACTAGAGATGATTGAAGAGCACAACGGGGATATCTTTGCGGTAGAATAGCCCCGCGCTATGCATCGCTGCAAAGCAGATGCAAAAAGAAGCAGTTCAATTCGAGCGATCAATCCGGCTTCGGGCAACCGAAAAGAGCAGCCGGTTTTAAGTAACTGAGTATCACCTGAGAGGTGCCCTATAAAACCCCTATTTGTCCAAGGGCCGTCCACCACGCTGCGCCTGATTATCCTGGCGTTTCTCTCCATTACCATGATGGTGATGGATCACCGCCAACAGCATATGGAAACTGTCCGCGGCGCGCTCACCACCGTGATCTATCCGATTCAGTACCTGATTAACCTGCCCTCAGGTGTTGGCGAATGGCTGTCCGAATCACTCTCCAGCCGCCAGACTCTGATCGATCAGAACAACACGCTGCGTTCACAACAGTTTCTGTATGACACACAACTACAAAAGCTCGATGCGCTCGCCGCTGAAAATATGCGCCTGCGCGCACTGCTGGATTCATCCATCAACGTCAGCGACAAGGTACTGATCGCTGAATTGCTGTCAGTCGACATGAAACCCTTCACCCAGCAAGTCGTCATCAGCAAAGGCGCTCGCAATGATGTCTACCCCGGTCAGCCGATCCTCGATGCCAGCGGCATTCTGGGACAGGTGGTCCATGTCTCACCATTTAATAGCACCGCAATGCTGATCACCGACCCCAGCCACGCACTGCCGGTGCAGGTCAACCGCAGCGGACAGCGCGCCATCGCGATGGGCACCGGCGAAGCCAACCGCCTCGAATTACCCCATCTGCCCAACAACGCCGAGATTGAGGTGGGTGATTTATTGGTCACATCGGGCCTCGGTGGACGCTTTCCCCCCGGCTACCCGGCGGCACGCGTTACCATGGTCATACGCAATCCCGGCCAGCCCTTTGCTGAAGTTCAGGCAGTGCCAACCGGCAAACTTGAAAGCGCGCGCGAAGTGCTGCTGGTGTGGATTAATCCACCCGAGGCAAGCAGTGACGGAGCCGATATCGCAATAGATGCCGCAATAGAAGAGAACGCGGGAGAAACAGCCCCGTGATTCATAAAAAAGCACACGGCATTGAAGTCATCATTTTTAGTTTTATCGTCGCACTGGCACTCACTGTCTTTCCGCTGCCGGACTGGCTTGCAGTGGTGCGCCCCGAGTGGGTCACACTCGTACTGATTTACTGGTGCATGGCGCTGCCAAACCGCGTCGGTGTCATTTCTGCATGGATTATCGGCCTAATGCTTGATGTATTACGCGTCGGCCTGCTGGGGCAAAATGCGCTCGCACTCTGCATCATCGCCTACATCACACTAAAACTATATCAACGGCTGCGCGTCTTCCCACTATGGCAGCAGGCATTAAGCGTCTTTGTGCTGGTGGCACTAAGCCAGATGCTACACCTGTGGGTAAAAGGAATCACTGGACAATCGATCGACCTCATGACCTACTGGCTACCCTCACTCAGCAGCATGGTTGCATGGCCACTCGTCTTTATCACCCTGCGCGCACTACGCAGAAAATTTAAGGTCTCATAAATGATCCCTGTGCAAGCTTCAATATTGGCAATGCGCCACCACCGCAATCATTGATACCCACTGATGGCACGCCTTCGCATTAAAGATCACATACGAGAAAGCCGCACTTTCAATGAGCGTGCGGCGATCGCGCTCGCATTAGTCGTGATCATGATCTTTGTGATTTTAACGCGCCTCGTTTATCTACAGATTATTAGCCACGACCATTACAACACCCTCGCGGAAGATAATCGCGTCAGTATCGTGCCCGTACCACCGACACGCGGCCTGATCTACGACCGCAACGGCATCATCCTCGCGCAAAATTTACCCGCCTTCAGCCTGGAAATCGTGCCAGAGCGCATCAGCGATATCGATCAAACCATCGCCGCACTAGGCGAGATCATTGAAATCTCTGACGATCACCTGAAACGCTTCAATAAACAGTTACAGCAAAAAAGCGCCTTTCGCAGTATCCCGCTGCGCACCCACCTGAATGATGTTGAAGTAGCTCGCTTCGCGGCCAATCGGCATCTATTTCCCGGTGTTGAGATCGAAGCGCGACTGGTACGTGACTACCCCTACAGCCACCTCACCGCGCATGTCATCGGTTATGTTGGCCGGATCAACGTCAATGAATTGAAAAAAGTCGACGCCGCAAACTACAGCGCCACCCATCACATCGGAAAACTCGGCATTGAAAAGTTCTACGAAGGTTCACTGCACGGTACCGTTGGTTTCAAAAGCATTGAAACAAATGTCGTCGGGCGCACCATTCGCACCCTTGAGCGGACACCGCCACAACCCGGCAACGACCTGCACTTAACACTCGATATTGCACTACAACAGGTCGCCGATAAGGCGCTTGGCAACCATCGCGGTGCCGCGATCGCGATCGATCCACGCAACGGCGAAGTGCTCGCAATGGTCAGCAAACCGAGCTACGACCCCAACCCCTTTGTTGTTGGCATCGACTCAAAGAGCTATCGCGCACTACAGGAAGACATCGACAACCCGCTCTTTAACCGCGCCCTCAAGGGCCAATACCCACCCGGCTCCACCATCAAACCACTGATTGGCCTGGCTGGGCTTGAAAATGAAATAGTGACGATTCAAAAAAGCACATTCTGCCCCGGCTGGTTTTCACTCAGAGGCGATGACCATAAATATCGTGACTGGAAAAAAACAGGCCATGCCAGCACCACCCTTGAAAAGGCCATCATCGAATCCTGCGATGTCTATTTTTACGACATGTCGCTGCACCTTGGCATCGACGCCATGAGCGACTACCTCTCTCACTTTGGCTTAGGCAAAAAAACCGGTATCGACCTACCCGGAGAACTCGCCGGCATCCTGCCATCCAGCCACTGGAAGCGCCAGAAGAAAGGGCTGCCATGGTACACCGGTGAAACCTTGATCAGCGGCATCGGCCAGGGATACAACCTGACTACCCCGTTACAACTCGCCTCCGCGACAGCAACACTCGCGAGTCGCGGCCTGCACTCCCGGCCACATCTGGTTCAAACATTGGGTTCAAGCCTCAATAGTGAATTAGCCCCTGTCGTATTTGATCAGGAAGATCGACACGAAATCGCCACGGATGAGCACTGGGAATTTATGGTCGAGGCGATGGTCAAAACGGTTCATAGTATTCACGGTACCGCACGCTCTATCAGCAAAGGCGTTCCATTCAAGATTGCCGGTAAAACAGGTACCGCTCAGGTCTTTGGGATTAAACAGGATGAAAAGTATGTGGAAGAAGATATTACCGAGCGCCTGCGTGATCACGCCCTGTTTATCGCCTTTGCACCAGCAGATAAACCAGAGATTGCGATTGCGGTGATCGTTGAAAATGGCGGCAGTGGTGGTTCAGTGGCGGCACCGGTCGCGCGTAAAATCATCGATCAATACATGGCCTTGAAACAGTCCTCATGATGAAGACCAGAAACCACGAATATACCCAGTGGGGAGAACGCCGTCAGTCGCGCATGTTTACCCGCGGACTGCACCTCGATATTCCGCTACTGCTCGGCATCGTGATTCTTTCGGCAGTGGGCCTGGCAATTCTCTACAGCGCCAGCGGTCAAAACGAGGCGGTCATCGCTCGCCAGTTAACGCGCCTCGCGCTGGCATTTACGGTGATGTTTATCGTCGCGCAGATCCCGCCACATCACATCCAGCTGTGGGCGCCGTGGGCCTTTGGCGTTGGTCTGATATTGCTCGCCGCGGTGCTGTTAATAGGCGACGAGGGTAAAGGGGCACAGCGCTGGCTAGACCTCGGCTTCTTCCGCTTTCAACCCTCCGAGGTGATGAAACTCGCCGTGCCGGTAATGGTTGCCTGGTACCTCGCGGATAATCCCGTGCCGCCAACGCTCAAAAACATCTTTATTGCCTGCCTGCTGATTATCGTGCCGGTTCTTTTAATCGCCAAACAACCCGACCTCGGCACCTCAATTTTAATCGCCAGCTCAGGTGTTTTTGTTCTGCTACTCTCCGGCATTCGCTGGAAGCATGTCGCCGCCTTCATGGCACTGATTGCCACCTGCGCACCACTGCTCTGGATCAACTTGCACGCCTATCAAAAAGCCCGTGTGATGACATTTCTCAACCCGGAAAATGACCCGCTCGGGGCTGGCTATCATATTATTCAATCAAAGATCGCCATCGGTTCCGGTGGCATCTACGGCAAAGGCTGGCTCAACGGTACCCAGTCTCATCTTGAGTTTTTACCAGAGCGCACCACTGACTTCATCTTTTCCGTCTTTAGCGAAGAGTTTGGTTTTATCGGCATCATCTGCCTGCTGGCGCTCTATCTCTTCATTGTCATACGCGGCCTATATATCGCAACCCAGGCACAAAGCACCTTCACTCGACTGCTCGGCGGCAGCTTGATTTTGACCTTCTTCGTCTATACCTTTGTCAACATAGGGATGGTGTCAGGATTGCTGCCAGTGGTAGGACTACCACTACCACTGATCAGCTACGGCGGCACCTCAATGGTGACGATGATGGCCGGTTTTGGCGTGTTAATGTCAATACACACCCATCGCCGCCTCCTTTCAAATTAGCAAATCCATTAATGATAGCGAGCGCGTTAAGATGACCATTTCACATCCCAGAAAAATCTTTGCGCTCACATCACTCCTGACGCTGTTACTCACAGCCAACAGCGCCATCGCTGTTAATAGCGATTTCACCCAGCGCGCCGAGGTTCAGCAGTTCATCGAGAAAATGGTCAATAAACACCAGTTTGAACGCGAACCCCTCACACAACTACTCAACGAAGCTCAACATAGCGAGGCAGTGATTAAAGCGATCACCCGTCCCTACGAGGCCAAACCGTGGCACCAATACCGCCCGATCTTTGTCACCGACAAACGGATCAAACGAGGCCTGCAGTTTTGGCAGGAAAACAACGACACGCTGCTTCGTGCCGAAAAGAAATATGGCGTACCACCTGAGATCATCACCGCTATCATCGGTGTCGAATCATTTTACGGCGTACACAAAGGCAGCCATCGTCTGCTCGATTCACTCACCACCCTCGGTTTTGACTACCCCAAACGCGGCAAATTCTTCCGCTCAGAACTAGAACACTATCTATTAATGACTCGCGAAGAGGCGATCGATCCACGCAGCGTAAAGGGCTCCTATGCGGGTGCGATGGGCAAACCGCAGTTTATCTCCAGCAGCTATCGCGAATACGCGGTCGATTTCAGCGGTGATGGAAAACGTGATCTATGGGAAAACACCGACGATGCCATCGGCAGTGTGGCCAATTATTTTCGTCGTCACGGCTGGAAACACGGTGCGCCCATCGCCAGCAAAGCAGATGTCACTGGCAGTGATTATAAAAAACTAATAAAAAAGAGTCTTAAACCCAAACAGACATTGGCTCACATCACCGCGCAGGGCATCACCCTCGACCAGGCTGAACTCAATACAATAGCCAGCTCAACCAGGGCAACATTGATCGAACTGAAAGGCGAGACAGATAATGAACACTGGGTCACCTATCACAACTTCTACGCCATTTCGCGCTACAATCACAGTGCACTCTACTCGATGGCGATCTTTCAAATTGCCAGTGCGCTTCGTCAACAACATAATGAAACCATCGCAAATTTGAACTAATTCGCCTCATCCACCTCTAAAGGTTAGATATCATCCTCTTTTCTGATCATGACTGTTTATAAACATTACCAAATTGCCGCGCTCACCATTCCACTTTTATTCAGTGGTTGCGGCAATCTACCCGGTGGATCAAGCTCCTTCACCCGACAGGACAGTGCGCCGGCACATCCCGTTGACGTCTCCAATGTCGCCAACGCCATCCCGCGCGTAGAACCGCATAGCCGCTATGGCAACCCCGAATCCTATGTCGTCTTCGGGCAACGCTATTTTGTAAAGAAAAGCAGCCTTAATCACGTCGAACGCGGTATCGCCTCCTGGTACGGCACCAAATTCCATGGCAGGCGCACTTCCAGCGGTGAACCCTATGACATGCTAGCGATGACAGCCGCCCATAAAAGCCTGCCACTGCCCACCTACGCCGAAGTGACCAACCTGGAAAACGGCCGTAAGATCATTGTTAAAATCAATGACCGCGGCCCGTTTAAAAAAAGTCGTATTATCGATCTCTCTTATGCCGCCGCGATTAAACTAGGCATCACCAAGGCAGGCACAGGGCTAGTGGAAGTACGCGCAATCGACCCCACACAAGCGCTGCCCGCGCCAACACCAGCCGCCGTTACAGCGCAAACCACCACAACACCCGTGCTACTCGCCACCCCCATTCCACTCGCACCGCAATCACAAATCGTTGCTGTCACCCCAAAGCCAGTCCAGGTAGCAGCCCCTGCTCCAACCCAACCACCCATCCAGGCATCGGCCCCCCAGGCAGAAAAACTGAAACGCATCGCGCCCGGGCAAACGGTTGATATCTTCCTGCAGGTCGGAGCCTTTGGTGAACGCTTTAACGCGGAAAACCTAAAGATCCGCATTCGTGATATCGAAACGCTACCGCTTTCAAAAATCAATGTCACTCAGGGCACTAATGCCAACAACGAGATCTTTCGCGTGCGCATCGGCCCAATCGACAACGTTCACGAAGCCGATCAGGTAATCAAACGCCTCGCCCAGCTCGGCATCGAAAACCCTCATGTGATCATAGACTGACACCATCGACAGTCGATAAAACCCGCGTAAAATACACCAATAGCGTTGAACGTGAAACAGCGCAGTGGGCTCAGAATTTGTTAGACTATGGGCTGCCGATATAAAGTCAGACTTTGGAGAGCCTACTTCGTGAGCCACATTATCAATTCACCCCTCAAAAACGCGATGACATTCACTGCCATGCTTCTGACTCATTGTCAGCGCGTCTTTCTCGCGGTGCCCCGCTGCCTGGGTATTGTAGCGGGGTTATTGGCCACACTAATACCGCTCGGCATCGCAACCGCTGCCATGCCAACCCCCAACGTGCCTGAAATCGCGGCGCGCGGTTATCTGCTGCAAGATTTCAACAGCGGCCAGATCATCGCTGAAAAGAATAGTCACGAACAGATGGAGCCGGCCAGTCTTACCAAACTGATGACTGCCCATATCATCTTCAGCGAACTGCGCGCCGGTAACCTGCAACTCACCACCGAAGTACTGGTGAGTGAAAAGGCGTGGCGCATGCTGGGCTCGCGTATGTTTATTGAGGTCAACAAACGCGTTCCTGTTGAAGATTTATTGAAGGGGATGATCATTCAGTCAGGCAATGATGCCAGTGTTGCGCTCGCCGAGCATGTCGCCGGCAGCGAAGAGGCCTTTGCCTCTTTAATGAATCACCACGCCGACAAACTCGGCATGCGCAACACGAACTTCGTTAACAGCACCGGCATGCCGGATTCAGAGCACTACACCACCGTGCACGACCTTGCACTATTGACCAAGGCGCTGATCAGCGAATTTCCTGAATACTACAAATGGTACTCGATCAAAGAATTCACCTACAACGACATTCGCCAGCACAATCGTAACGCCCTGCTATGGCGTGACAAATATGTCGACGGCGTCAAAACCGGCCATACGGATTCTGCTGGCTACTGCCTGATCTCATCAGCGCTACGTGATGACATGCGCCTGATCTCGATCGTCCTCGGCACCAAAAGCAAAGAGGCACGCGCCAAAGAGAGTCAGAAATTACTCAACTACGGCTTCCGTTTCTTTGAGACACGCAAACTCTACAGCGCCAATAGCCAGCTCACCACGTCACGTATCTGGAAAGGGGCAAGCGAGCAGCTAGCACTTGGGCTTGCCGAAGACCTCTACATCACCATTCCACGCGGCCGTTATGACAAACTCGACGCGTCAATGAAGATCGACACCCAGATCATCGCACCCGTTGCAAAGGGCAGCTCACACGGTATCGTTGATATCTCGCTCGATGGAAGAGGCATTGTTGAACGCCCACTGGTAGCATTACAAGCGGTTGAAGAAGGCAGCATGTTCCAGCGCCTCTCCGATGAATTTTCGCTATTTTTTGAATAACCGCATATGTCATCGATTAGTTACTTAAACGGCTCTTTTCTACCTGGCAATGAAGCACGCATCTCACCGCTAGATCGCGGTTTCATCTTTGGCGATGGCATCTACGAGGTAATCCCCGCCTATGGCGGCAAGCTCTTTCGCCTCGACGAACATCTAAAGCGGCTCGACGATAATCTTGCCGCCGTCCGCATCAAGCAACCACTGACCAACGAGGCGTGGACCTCAGTATTAAATGAGGTAGTCGCGCGCAACCAGCCGATTCATGGCAGTGAGCAATCAATCTACCTGCAGGTCACGCGCGGTGTTGCCGAACGTGACCACGGTTTTCCCGATGATCATGTCGAACCCACACTCTTCATCACGAGCAGCGCATTAAAACCGCTTCCTGCATCGATTGCTGAACAAGGGGTCGCCGCCATCACCTATGAGGATATTCGCTGGAAAAACTGCCATATCAAAAGCATATCGCTACTGGGCAATATTCTGCTGCGCCAACACGCCTATGATAACGATGCCGTCGAGGCGATCTTAATTCGCGACGGTGAAGTCACCGAAGGGGCGGCCAGCAATCTCTTTGCGCTAATCGATGACGTATTGATCACCCCCCCCAAAGGGCCACTCCTGCTTCCTGGCATTACACGTGATCTAATCCTTGAGCTGGCACAGCAACATCACATTCCAACCTGCGAAACGTTTATTACACCCGCCCAACTGATCAATGCAGAAGAGATCTGGCTGACCAGCTCAACCAAAGAGATACTACCTGTCACAACGCTAGATGGCGCGGCCGTTGGCAATGGCAAACCCGGTAAGCTCTGGCAGCAGATGACTCAACATTATCAGGCCTATAAACAGCAGCTACGGAACGCGTGATGAATGATGATAAACAAAAACCCTTATTAGAGTTTCCGTGTGAGTTTCCAATCAAGGCGATCGGCAAACAGCGCGACGACCTGGATGCGATTGTCTTTAGCATCGTGCTCAAACATGTACCCGGACTCAGCGAAGGCTCAGTGCGCTCACGCCCCAGCAGCAAAGGTAACTACTGCTCCATCACCGTTACCTTTACCGCCACCAGCCAGGCGCAGATCGAAGCGATTTATGCTGACTTCAAGGGCTGCGAACATATCACCATGACGCTGTAACCCCCCCCTAATCCAGCCACTTCATGCCAGCCCTCAACATACGTCAGCTCGGCCGTCAGGAATATGAGCCCTGCTGGCATGCGATGCAGGCCTTCACTGAACAGCGCAGCGAAACCACCTGTGATGAGATTTGGTGTGTCGAGCACCCACCCGTATTTACCCTCGGACGCGCGGGCCGACGCGAACATATTCACAACATTGGCGATGTGCCAGTGGTGCATGTCGACCGCGGCGGACAGATCACCTACCACGGCCCAGGGCAGGTCGTGATCTATCTGCTGATCGACCTGCGGCGTCGCAGCTGGGGAATTCGCCACCTTGTCTCATTGATCGAGACAGCCATCATCGAGCTGCTCGCCGCCTATCAAATCAACGCGACTACAAAAGAGGGCGCGCCCGGTGTTTATGTTAATGGCGACAAGATTGCCGCGCTCGGTATGCGGGTACGCAAAGGCTGTACCTTTCATGGCCTGAGCCTCAATGTTGCGATGGACCTCGCACCATTTTCACATATCGACCCCTGCGGTTATCCGGGCTTAGCCGTCACGCAGACAAGCGACCTCGCCAGTCTGAATAGTCTGGATGGCCTGAATGAGCCCTTACAAGCAGAGCGGGATCTACTCGCTCATCTGACACGCCTGCTTGAATACGATACAATCGAAACCTTTCAAACGCTGCCCAACTTATCATCCTGAATATTTGGCGTAGTCAATGCAACAGCGCAATACAGAGATGCACCGGTTATTATGAGCGATCAAAACAACGCACCGTCAAAACGCAACCCGCTCAAGGGTGAATCCAAAGTATCGCGCATTCCAATCAAGATTGAGCCAACGGTTAATCCACTGCGGAAACCAAAATGGATTCGCGCTACCGCCGGTAACACGCCTCGCGTCACAGAGCTAAAAGCGATCCTCAAAGAGAACAAACTACACACCGTTTGCGAAGAAGCTGCCTGCCCTAACCTGGGTGAATGCTTTAGCCACGGCACCGCAACATTTATGATCATGGGCGATATCTGTACTCGTCGCTGCCCCTTTTGCGATGTGGCCCACGGTAAACCCAAACCACTTGATGAAAACGAGCCACTGAACCTGGCAAAGACTATCAAGGCGATGAATCTCTCATATGTGGTTATCACCTCGGTGGATCGTGATGACCTGCGTGATGGTGGCGCCGCACACTTTGTCGCCTGCATTAAGGCGGTACGCGAACATTCTCCGAAGACCCGCATTGAAGTGCTAGTACCCGACTTCCGCGGCCGCATGGACCGCGCATTAGAAATCATGGCGCAAGCGCCACCCGATGTATTCAACCACAACCTGGAAACAGTGCCGCGCCTCTACAAACAGGCACGTCCGGGTGCCGATTACATCTGGTCACTGGATCTACTGCAAAAATTTAAAGAGCAACACCCGCAGGTATTAACCAAATCAGGCCTGATGCTTGGCCTGGGTGAAACCATCGAAGAGATCCACCAGGTGATGTACGACCTGCGCGCTCATGGTTGCAATATGCTCACCCTTGGGCAATATTTACAACCAAGCAAGTTTCACCTGCCCGTGATGCGCTATGTCACGCCAGAAGAGTTTGATGAACTGGCAATGGAAGCCAAAGAGCTTCAATTTGATAATGTCGCCAGCGGCCCGATGGTGCGCTCTTCCTACCATGCCGATCTACAGGCCGCAGGAAAAACAGTTAGCTAAATCAAATCATTAGTGCCCCTCACATATCTATATTAGAAATACTCTTAATCTGCAACGGCAGCATCAACAAAGCTATTTCCCAATCTCGCTTTTTCATACATAATGCAGGATATACCATCTTGGTATAACACTAGTTTTCCATGGAGGATCAAACCATGCGTAACAACTATTCTGCACTTTCCTGTAAAAGTTTTTCAGCCGGCACCACGCTCAAACGGCCCGTGCAACAAAAAGAGATGCTAGTCACGCCCAATGATCCAGCCAAACTGGTCATGACAGATTTCGAACAAACCGCGCCCATCACAGAGCTACCGACACTGACAATACCCGAGGCAAATGACAAAATGATTGCCTATGGTGTGCGCCTGCTATTTGTCACAAAACATGACGACACGATTCTTGGCATAATCACCGCGAGTGATATTCTGGGCGAGCGCCCGATAAAACACGTAGAAAAGTATGGAGGTAGTTTCAATGAGATTCTTGTCAATGACATTATGACCAAACGATCTGAGATTGAAGCAATCTCATTCGACGATCTGTGCAATGCATCCGTTGGCCAAATCATCGAGACAATGAAAATATTTAAACGTCAACATGCGCTGGTAATTGAAGAGAGCGACGATCACTCTTTTGTGCGGGGCCTACTCTCGACCACGCGTATCAGCCAGCAACTCGGCATTAAAATCGAGCCATCAAATCGCGCACGTACTTTCGCGGAACTTGAATCAGCGTTAATGTCTGCTGCCTGATATTCTGAATAAGTCATAACAGGAATGGAGCGCGTTAGGATCATCAATCATTTTAACGCGCTCCACCAACCATCAAATCACATCGCTTATTTCACCAAGAAGAGCGATGTAAAGTGACTGAGCAGGATCATCCTGTAAATCAGCTTCCACCTGAGCAACATATCGATCAAGTTTTTTTGAGATACCTGTTTTATTGATTGCGTTACCACTGTCGAGAATTCTTAACACATTTTTCCCTAATGCAATCACTTTTCGCTTAAGGTCAGCCTGCGCACTGTCATCGTTATCCTCAGGTAAAAATACAATCGTGTCAGCTTCACCGCTTTCACTACCGGCTGGGTTTAACAAGGCACGAAGCCTTTTCTGTTTATCCATCGCTGTCATCACACAAACCTTACCAGAATATTACCGGAACCTTACTGAACCCTTGTCCAGGTTTCTTTTGTGAAATACCCGCTCATTTAAACCCGTGTTAACTTTGATATCACTGATTTCCAGCACAGTCATCGCCTGTGATTCAGGTGCGACAGCTTCAACTCGCTGCCATAACCAGACATCCTGCTTTTTCGTCCATTCAATTTTCATATCGAGTTGAAGTTCATCGTGCCCATCATAAAATTGAATACGATTAATACGCATATCAACCTTACCTATCCAGCTAATTCTTTTTGCAGGTGAGTCACCGCCGCCATGATTATGGTGCCCGCCATGCCCGTGATGGGCAGGTTTGCTTTCGATTAAATAATGCACTCGCTCGTTAAACAGCTTCTCTTCAAGCAGCTGGTGGTGATCCAGATGCGGCGGGCGCGGCTCAAGGTGTTCATGGGTTAACAGCGAGCCAGCAAACTCATCTTCGTCAACGCCTTCATTATTATCACGCGGCACAATACGGCGCGTCATTCCCAGCTCTGGCAGATAGATCCACTCTTCATTTTTTTTATCGCTGCCAATCGGATGCAACCAACCAAGGTAAGCGATCCCTTTTCGTGCAATGGGAAACTCAGTAAAAAAGATCGCCTTGTTATCAAACTCACCTTTACCCTGTACATCCTTCCACACCATCGTGTAAACAGCACGTCGTTCCTGTTCATCTGGCTTATGAAAACTAAAATCCAGGGTTGATATTTGATCCTCAACACGCGGCGCTTTGTATACTTTTTCCATGACTGCCGTCGCCTCGAATGTTGCTGCATTGCAGCCAGCGCTAAACAGCAATAGCCCTGTAGCGAGCTGTTTCACCCACTGCCTGTTGATTACAGTCATTGATCATCTCCGCTTAATTTGCCTGGCTGGTCGGCCAAATGAATTTGTAATTGCCTATATACTCCCACTAAATACACGCGAGATCGAGTGGAATACACTATCCAATATCGGCCTATGCCAATTTACACTTAGCGGTACAGTTCATTTAAAATAAAAACCGGCCCCTCACACATATCGTTGTGCCACCCTTTTATCGGGGGAGGGGGGGGACGACACTCAAGTGATCTCAATAATTTGAGGAGGGTGAAATCACTAAAATGTAAGCGGCCGGGGTAAACTCATTTCAACAAGGTACTATTTCGTCAATATCAACTTGCCTTTACTGGTGATACGCAGCAGATAACACTCACCATTGTGAATAATTGTCCGTTCGCGACAACCTGCTAGTAACAGATGGCTACTGATAGGGCCTGGTATGCCACGCTCATGCTCAGCCACCCTGCTCGTACGCCTATCAACAGTGCTGTGCGCCATCCGCGATGTCACTGCACGGCAACTTAACAGACTCATCTCACCACTCTACGCTGCTTCAACGGCAGGAAAAACACGTTGCCAGCCTTTGAGCACTCGGCCTTTTTAGGTGCAGAATCAACAACCATCATTTGTTGACGTGCATTCATCTTCACAGCTATTTCGCGCTGATTCAGGTTATGCTTATTCTCTCGCTGCACACCATTTCTGGTGCCTTGATCGAGACAGGATAGCAGTGCCAATCGCCGGAATAACAGACGCCACGCATGCCGCAGCTCGTCTTCACTGTCCGTGACAGGTTGCTGCCAGAACAGGCGCTCTTTGCCACTATCTGCATCCAGCAGTCTCAATGAGGGTATTCCCTGCTGCAGGAACGCATCGATCTGATAACTCATCACACACCTCCATATCATCAACTTTTAAACCGATGAGACTTGGCTGTGTCACAAAGCTAGCAAAAATCACATTTGCGCTACTGTGCGTCCTGGCTACCATCTCCAATGAAAAGCACTATAATGCGAATGATTCTCATTTGCAAGTAAAAATCAGCGAATTTCTGATTAATTGCCTTATCTGCCATTGCGAGCAAATCTCGGTGCTATATGAATCATTGAGTTAAGAGATTACTTCGTCGCCTCCCGACTCGATGTAATGGTCTCCTCCCCCTTAACAATCGGCGTCACAATGCGCCATGATGGAGTTGACAACAACCATCGATAAATAAGGAGGAAGAAACCATGACTCACATTACGACAATTGGACTCGATTT
>Ga0316209_1000842_pt1 | contig 41878 bp, 29 predicted proteins | sample 6monopyrite_MG_FD_204945 | JGI IMG/M metagenome (GOLD analysis project Ga0316209, IMG submission 204945) | Microbial mat bacterial communities from mineral coupon in-situ incubated in ocean water Damariscotta River, Maine, United States -... | ecosystem: Environmental > Aquatic > Marine >...
GGCCCCTACCGGCGTTTTTGCGAACACTGGCTTCCTCGACGAGCTTACAAGCTCGACTGCGGGGCCAGCGCCCGCAAAACACCAGTAGGAACCGAATCGAGGCGTTTCCTCTCGCGGCTCATGAATAATGAGGGCTAGGTGCGCGCGAGGTCTCTGCTCGCCGACTCGGTCATCAGCTCGACCTGGTCGGGATCACCAGCGACGATGAGGCGGTCGCCGGGGCGCAGAGTCGAGCTGCCAGGCGGCGAGATGCAGAGCTCTTCGCCTTCGCGCTGCAGCGCGACGAACGCGATCTTCGTGCCGTGGTTCTTGCCGTAGTCGGCCAGCGTTCTGCTGCAGAGGTCGGAGCCCTCCTTGACCTGAATGTCCGCCATGACGACACCGCCATCCTCGGTCTGCGAGCGCGCGATGAAGTCGGCGACACCGGGGCGAAGGATGATGTCGGCGATCTGTTGACCGCCACTCTGATAGGGCGAGACGACGCGCGTGGCGCCAGCGAGAATCAGCTTGCGCGCTTCTTCATCACCGGCCGCACGAGCGACGATCGGAAGGTCGGGTCGCAGCTGCCGAGCGCTGAGAGCTGAGAAGATATTCTCGGCGTCGTGTGAGACTGTCGAGACGATGTTCGCGGCCGTCATGATGCCGGCTTGTTTGAGGTGCTGGTCGTCGCTGGAAGAGCCTTCGATGGCGAGGAAGCCGTCGTCGCAGGCTTCATTGAAGGAGGTCGCGCTGATCTCCATGACGACCACTTCGACACCGGCTGCCTTGAGGTGTTTGCAGACCGCTTTGCCCATCCGGCCGTAACCGCAGACGATGGTGTGACCCGATACCTTGGCGACTTGTTTCTGCATGCGTTTCTTCCAGGCAAACTGATTCGTGACCGCGGTCTGCACGAGCAGCGCGAAGGCGTAGGAGGAGATTCCGATTCCGCCGACGAGGAGCACCGAGGCAAACTTCTTTCCGCTCTCCGAGATGCCTTCGTCGCCATAGCCGACCGTCGTGATCGTGATCAGCGTGAAGAAGAGGGCGCGCCAGAAATCCCAGCCTTCGATGATGACGAAGCCGAGTGAGCCGCCGAGGACGACGGCGAAGAGCAGAACGATCGCTCGTTGCAGGCGGCGCTGGCGCTCGAGCTCGGGCAGGTGAGCGGTGACGTGATTCTCCACGCTCTGGCTATCGGCAGCCCCGGGGCATTCCATTAGGGCGCGATGGGCCCTGGAGGGAACTTGCAATTGAGAGTCGCGGAACTGGTTCTGGAGCCCTGCGCGGGGGCTAGGCGGCGGACCGGAACCGTTCCTGGAGCCGCAGAATCGGGCGCTCCAGCAGGTAGAAGGACGCCGTCGCGACCACGAACGTCAGGCCGACGGCCGTGACGACTTCCGAAGTCGGCGGCGTGCCACCACCGCGATGGCGCTGCATGTCGAGCGCGAAGTAGATCGGGAAGTGATAGAGGTAGAGGCCGTAGCTGATGCGCCCGATGAAGCGCATGGGAGTGTTCGAGAGCAGGAGCTGTGCGCCGTTTCCGATTCGGTCGAGCGCGAGGCCGAGCATGATCCAGGCCGTCGAGATGGCCGAGAATCCGACGAGCCAAACTGCTGGAATCCAAATCCACTTGCGCGCGCCGAAGAGCGGCCGGTAGCCGGCGAGCCAGACGGCCCAGTAGCCAGCAGCGCCGAGGACGAGTGCGAAGAGGAGCGTGCGCCAGCCGCGCTGGCGGAGGAAGGGCTCGTGGAAAGCCAGCATCGCGCCGGCCGAGAGTGAGAGCATGCGGTACTGCGTTCCGTACTGAATGACATCCCGCGCGAAGGCCATCTCCTCGAGCTGGTTGTTCGGAACGTACACGTAGTTGGCGATGAAGCCGGCCGCGATCGCGCCGGGGATCAGGACGAGGCTCGCCAACAGGCGACTCCCGCGTCGTGACAAGAGGTACACGGCGAGCGGCCAGACCAGGTAGTAGTGCTCTTCGACCGCCAGCGACCAGGTGTGCTTGAGAGGGGAGGCGACCTCGTTGAACGGAAACCAAAAGTTCGCCAGGTAGGTGGCGCACCAGCCGAGCTCGGGCCCGCCCCGGACGATCCAGATCACCAGCAGGGTGAGGTAGTAGATCGGGAAGATGCGCAGGAAGCGGCGCATCAAGAAGTAGCGCAGCGGCACGCCCCGCTCCTTGTCCACGAGCAGAATGCGCGTGATCAGAAAGCCGGAGAGCACGAAGAAGATGTCCACGCCCAGGTAGCCCGGCTGAATCAGGAGCCGCCAGAAGCCCTCGGTCTCGCGTCCCTCACCCAGCGGGATGTGCTCCCACATCACGAGCAGGACAGCGATGGCGCGCAGCCCGTCGAGCGCCGGGATGTGCCCCTTGGGCTTGAGTGTGTCCGTGCTCATCGCCGCTCGCGGTACTCGTAGATCTCACACGCGGCCAGCGTCCGCACCTTCTTGAAGTGCTTCTTCATCCCGCCGGCAATGTCCCGGTACATCCACTTCTCCGACCACTTCGGGACAATCAGAAAGTCCGCATCGAGCTTCCTGAAGATCTTGAGCACGTCCTGGGGAGTCGTCAGCTCGTAGATCCAGTGGTAGCCGATGTTGTCCGTGAAGGGAGCGATCTCTTGTGGACGGTGAGCGACGAGCGCGACGGTGATGCCGTTCTCTTCGTCGGCCTTGCGCTGCAGCCAGTTCACGAGGTCGGGGTACGGAACCTCCTGCCGAACGTAGGGGCCCTCGAGGTTGTGGACCATCGGCCGAATCCCGTGCATCGTCCCGAGGTAGGCCGACGCCACGAGAATCGCGAGCGCGAGGGCTCCCCGCAACGCGCTCGCGTCTCGGCACAAGCGATAGAAGCACAGCGCGAAGAAGAGCCCGGCGATTACGCCGTGCCGCCGAGCGAAGTTCCACGGCGCGAAGTACTGCTTGTGGAACAGGTAGATCGAGAGGAAGCCGCCGAGCGAGAGCAGCGCGACGAAGATCCACGGAGCGGACTCGGGCGAGCGGAGCCACGTGAGTGCGCGCGAGCGAGCTGCGGAGTCGCGCAGTGATCGAACGAGGTCCCACAGGAGCCAGGGGAGCACGGCGAGGGCGGCGTACTGGAACAGGTGGAAGGAACGCGAGTAGGCGTACTTGCCTTCCCAGGCGAACGCCACGGCGAAGCCGGACAGCACGTCGAGCGCACGCTCCTGCAGAGACGCGAAGGGGATCACCATCTCCACGTGCGAGAGCACGCCCGACTCGCGCGCGTTGTGGAACTTGAGAGCCAGGAAGGGCCACTCCGCGAAGGCGTCGCGGCAGTAGGCGTACTGCCACAGGGCTGCGCCGGAGAAGACGGCCAGAGCGCCAAGCAGACAGGCCACGACCGCGCGGCGTCTGGCAGCCACGCAGACCATCCAGAGCATCACGAGGACGAACGCGATCACGGCGAGGAAGAGCTGGCTGCGCGTCATGAAGGCGAGCGTCATCCAGAGCCCGAGCTCGAGCCCGCCGCGCAGGTCCGGCGCTCGCAAGATCGGCACCGACCTCCACAGCGCGAGCATCACGAAGGCGTAGGCGAGGCCTTCGGTGTAGGGGCGCGTCGTGAACTCGAAGAACTCGGTGTGCAGTCCGAAGATCAGGACGGTCAGGTGCCCGAGCCCGAAGCCGCGGAGCAGCGTCGGGAAGAGGTCGCGTGCGGTGAGCTTGCGCCCCCAGAGGTAGGCGAACAGGAGCGTCGCGAAGTAGCCGATCGTGGGCACCCAGATGGCGACGAGCCGCCAGTGGATGAAGCGCGAGAGCCAGCCGTAGACGAGCGGCCATACGGGGTAGATCGAGGACTTGTGCGGGAAGGTCGTGAAGCCCTTGTGGTAGAGCGAGACGTCGGTGAACAGTCCGCGCCCGTCGCGGACATGCATCGCGATGTCCGTGTAGAAGGAGCCGTCGATCCCGAGGTTGAAGGGGCTCAGGCTCGCGCGAATCTTCCAGAACCAGAGGAAGCCGAAGATGCCGAGGAAGAACAGGAACGAGCGTCGCGCATTCGATGGCTGGCTCGCTTCGGGACCTTGCGATGAGAGCGGAGCAGTCAAATCAGTTCGCTGTTCGCAAGCGGGTCCGTCGGTGTTCTAGCGCTCATGGGCGGAGGCGAGCGCGCTTCGGGGGCGCGTCCGAGCCAAGTCTAGCGCGGGATGGACGTCGCTTGCATGTGCGCAAGGCGCATTCCCGAGAGCAAGCTGTCGCTCGTGAGCCCGAAAAGGCCAGAGCCGCCATGGCGACCCGCTCCACTCGACGCTCCCCGTCCTCGCGAGTCATCGACTATCCTCTGTCCGATGGAATCGCCCGAAGAGTCACGAAGCCCATCGCGAGCTCTGTGGTTCGGATTCGCGCTGCTCCTGACGGCTTGCTTCCTCGCGCGCGTCAGCTTCATCGAGCGGACGCTGCCCTATTCCATGCACATCGACGAAGCCTCGATCGGAAAGTCCGCCGCGCGCATGATTCGCAACGGCGACGCGCACCCGCACTACTTCCGCTACCCGACGCTTCCGATCTACCTGACGACCGGCTCCTTCCTACTCGGCCGCGTCCTCGACGGCGACACGGAGAGCGAAGTCGGCAGCCCGGAGTGGCCCTTCTACGATCGCCCGGCCGTCGTCGGAACCGCGCGCGTCCTCTTCGCCCTGCTCTCGATCGGCGCGATGGCCTTCGCGACGCTCGCCGGCGCGCGAGCCCTCCGAGAGCCACTCCTGCTCGTGCTCTCGCCGCTGATCCTCGCACTCTCGGGCGTCTACCTGACGCAGTCCTGGGTCTACCTCAACGTCGACATCGTCGGCGCTTTCGTCTGCACCCTCGCCGTCTGGGTCATGCTGAGGTTTCGAGAGCGCGACTCGCTGTTTCATCGCGCGCTCCTTCCCGGCCTGCTGACCGGCCTCGCCGTCGGCTCGAAGTTCTACCTGGGCCTGGTCGGCCTGCCCTTCGCGATGCTCCTGTTCGAGCAGCGCTTTCGACCTCAGCTCCTCCGCAACCTGGCCGTCATCACCGCGATGACCGTCCTCGGATTCCTGCTCTCGACTCCCTACGCCGTCCTCGACCACGAGGCTTTCTGGAGCGGCCTGATGTCCGAGGTCGAGCACTACGGCAAGAGCAACCCGGGTCGAGACCGAGCGGGAGCGGCGGGCCTGCCACAGCTCATCCACTACTTCGAAGTGCTGCGCTCGGAGTTCGGGCTCGGCCTGCTCACTTTCGCCGCGCTCGGCCTCGGCGTCGGACTGGCGCGCCTGCGTCGCGAGACACTCCTCCTCGTCGCCTTCCCTCTTGCACTGTTCGCATTCCTCTGCACACAGCGCGTGAACTACCCGCGCAACCTGACCACGATTCTCGCGCTGCTCCCCGCCTTCGCGGGCTTCGGGCTGGTCGTCGCGGCGCGCGCACTCGCCGAACGCTCGAGCGCGCTGCTCGGGAAGAACGCCTCCGTCGTTAGCTCTCTGTCCGTCGCGACCCTCTGCCTGACACTCCTGCCCTGGAAGACGACCGCCGATGCCTACTCGATACCGACCGACTCTCGCACGCGCTTGACGTCCTGGATCAATGCGCAGGTCCGTCCGGAGACACGCCTCTACATCGCGCGAGAGCTGCTGATCGACCTGCGTCAGGTGGACCGGAAGTTCGACATCACGGTTGCTCCGCTCGAGAAGCTCCTGGCTCCCGACATGAGCGACGCGTACGCCGGACAGGACGCACTCTTCGTCGTCCCGACCTACGAGCGCGGCACTCGGCTGGCGGCTACCTTCGCAAAGCTCTTGAAGCCGGTGAACTCGATGCGCGAGCTCGAGCGCTGGGGGCGGATCGCCGTTCGATTGGATCGCGACAAGAACATCCACCTCGGCGACCCGAGCCTGGCCGTGTACGAGATCGCGGAGTAGCTGCGCGGCCGCAAATTGCGTTCATTCTGACCGGCGCCTTACGATTCCTTTCGTAAGCTAAGGTTCGTCGGAGCCGCGGGGCTAGGGATCGCCACCGCCCGACTCGAAACCAAGCAGAGCTCGAAGTCGTCATCGGCGACCCGTCCATGACGAAGGACTCTGCTTCACCACACGGAAGGGAAGATCATGAATCTCCTACGTGCATCCTCGGTGGCGTTCCTACTTGCGGCGACGCTCTCGGGAGCCTGTTCCTCAACGCCAAATTCTGCGGAAGCAGAACTGGCCTCGAGTTCACCAAGTGTTAGCCGTTTGGCAATGCCCGATACACTGCTGTTCGAGACCGAAGAGTTCGCGACAGCTGAGGGGCTCTTCGATTTCCTCGATCGCGATGGCAACGGCGAGCTCGAGGCTTACGAGGCCGCGGAGGCGATGCTCTTGATCGCGGCGGAAGCCGACCGCGATGGAAGCCACTCTCTGACGGAGAAGGAGTTCCGCGAGTTCGTCGAGGAGGAGGCGCGCGGCGATCTGGAAGAGCGCGTGGAGATCTTCGAGGAGTTCGATCACGACGGCGACGGGCGAGTGCCCTTCGACGACTTGCCCGAGGAAGTGATCGGCTTCGTACGCTCGGCGGATGTGAACGCCGACGAGGAGCTCACTCTGGAGGAGCTGCTTGGCGCGGAAGACTTCGGAGACCCGACCGGGATGTTCGAGGAGGAGCTGCTGAGCTTTCTCGCGGATGTGGATCAGGATGGTGACGGTGAGTTCGAGCTAGACGATCTTCCAAGTAGCGAGCGCGCGGAGTTCGAGCCCGAGTTTCGCGAGCTGGACGCGGATCAGAATGGCTTCGTCACGCGAGCCGAGCTGCTGGAGCTGGTCGCGCGCGAGCTCGAGGGCGCGATGTTCGAGGTTCGAGGCAGCGAAGCCGTGATGACGGGCGTGATCGGTCCATCGACGCCGGGCCGCGTTCTCGAGCTCGTGCTCCGTCACCCCGAGGTGGAGACCATCGTGATGCTCGACGTCCCCGGCTCGATGGACGACGTCTCGAACCTGCGTGCCGCAAAGATGGTGCGCGCGCATGGGCTTGCGACGCACGTCCCGAGTGACGGAATGGTGGCTTCCGGCGGAACGGACTTTTTCCTGGCCGGAGCTCGCCGGACCGCGGGGGCCGACGCTCGCTTCGGCGTTCACTCGTGGGGTGGTTTCGATCAGGAAGGCGCGGACGTCCCGCGCGACGATCCCGAGCACGAGAAGTACCTCGAGTTCTATCGCAGCGTGGGCATCATTGAGGCGTTCTACTGGTACACGCTCGAAGCGGCTTCGGCCGAGGACATCCACTGGATGACCACCGCAGAACTCGAGCGCTACGGCATGCTGACGACGGCTAGCCGTTAAATGAAGACGCCGGGCGCTCGGCTTCGTGGCTGAAGCGGAACGCCCGGCGAGCTTGTTGCTCTTCGACTACTACTTCTTCTTCACTTCGGGAGTGAAGGTGTCCAGGTTCAGTGAACCGAACACGTTCCCGACCGCAAGCGGCTGTGAACAGGAAGTGTGGAAGGAGATCGCTTGAAGAAGGTCGCCGTTCTGGTCGGTGATATCGACATGCGTGTTGGCTTTCAGGTTGTTGAGGCCAGCAACCGAGGCGTCCACGACGAAGGAGTCGCCAGCCATGACGTCATCCTCGAAGTAGACCTGACCCTGCTGGTTGTACACGACGATGTGGACCGGATCGGAGAGCGCGCCGAAGTCGACGCAGGAGAAGAAGGATCCTGTCTGGCTCTGCACGGTCGCGCTGCAGTCGTTTCCGGTGTAGGTGAAGCCGAGGATGGCCGGCTTGCCGAGGTCGCAGTCGTTCGGCTGGTAGAAGCCGAAGTCTACGGTCAGGTCGCTGTCGCCATCGTTGACGAGGACGACTGTCGCGGGATCGCAGTTGCTGTCTTTGCTGTCATCTCCGCCAAGCTCGCAGCCCGTCGGAACCATGCCGGGCGGAACGGTTGCCGGATCGACTTCAACGGTGAAGGTGCCCGGGCAGACGCCGGTGAAGAGGTAGCCACCGTTCATGTCGGTCATGGTCGTGGCGATCACGGTGTCGGCTGCGTTCTTGAGGACCACGGTGACGCCTGCGATTCCAAACTCGTCGCCGTCTTGAATGCCGTCTTCGTCGGTGTCTTCCCAGACGTAGTCACCAATCACGCTCGAGCAGGGCGTGCACTCGCCGGTCGAATCGGCGAAGTTGAGCGTGGTCGAGTTGGAGAGGCTCAGCTCACCTTCGCTCAGATTTACGCCTATGACTTGGGTGTAGAGCGTCGAGCCAGAGGGCTGGCAACCGAGATCGCACGAGCCGACGAAAGTGCCGTTGGCGTCGAGGCGAGGGACGCGTACCGATACGAAGTTCGCGCTGAACCCGATATCCAACGAGCCCAAGCCGCCGATGACGGTCGGACCCGCGTCGGTGTCGAGCAGGATGAACGGAATCGTTCCTGGCTCGCCCTGAATCGTGATCGTGAAGACTTCATCGGGCTCGTAGAGCGGTTTGTCGTACGAGACGGTGAGAGGATCGGAGTTGGCGTGAGCGAGGCCGCTGACAAGGAGCGCGCCGATCAACAGGCGAGCGCTACCGAAGGATTGCTGGTTCATTTGGGTGTTTATCTTGTGCCGAGTCGTGATGAGGAATCTCAAGGCGGAAGGCTCTCGCTTCTTACGAGCGGAGCCGGGCCAAGCCTCGCGAGTTGAACAGGGCCAGGCGGGAATGCTGGCAGCTCTTCCGTCTACGCTAAATCTACCCGGAGTCCTGACGACGGGGGGGGCGATGCGGATCTATTCGCCTTCGCGAACGTGCAACGGGCGATACCGACTTGCTACGGCGCCACCGTGTCGTGATCTTCTGCACGCGCCGCAACGATTCAAGAATGAGGAACCTCATCGACAACATTTCATTGCACGGCGCATTGCGTATCGCGAGCGCGCAGGCGTACAGCGGTCAGACATTCGAAGTGCATGTCGTGCGCGGGTTCAAGGCGTCGCCGATTCGGCGAGAGTGCGCTCCCTCGGTGCCAAAGAATCCTCGGAGTTTGGAGAACGGTCGGGACATCGAAGAGTCGGTGGAGTCGTTGCTCTGCTGCCGCGGCAGGCGAGCACTCCGGGAATCGGGTGGCCTCGGTTCGGCTGGAGGCGTCCCTGAGGAGCCGGGGGAGCGGTCGAGCCCGCTTCCCGTTAGAATCGGGCACCTCCGTGACCGCCGCCCGGTCAAGGGCTAGCCCTGTCCACGGACCGCCTCTCAGCGTGCTCGCGCTCGCTGCACCTACCCGCACATCGAACCATGCACCTCTCCGCACTGACGCTCTCTCTCTTGCTGGCTGCCGCTCCGCTCCTGCCGGCCGTCGACGAGTACGACATCGACTACCCGGCCCTGCTCGAGCAAGCGCAAGAGCACTACGAGCTGGAGGACACGAACCTCGCCGGGTACAGCATCGCGCAGCTGCTCGACTCCGACCACTTCATCAAGTTCGAGCTGGGCCCCTGGGATATTCGTCTTCCGGTCGACGAGGTCCTGGACAAGTCGGGTGTGACGATTCTCGAGGATGCCGTCATGAGCACGCTCGATGTCGCCAGCCTCTGGGCTGACTGGACGGTGTTGGACGCGACCGCTCTCGACGAGATCCAGGAGGACATCGGGGTTCTGCGGAAGTGGGTGAAGTCTTGGTCCAGAAGTGCCTTCAAGAAGTCCGTTGGGGATGAGCGAGAGGGACTGTTCGCTCGCATGCCTTCGGTCGATGAGGAGGTGCTGGCGGCGGGCCATCGGTTCTTGGGCCACATGGGCCTCCCCGCGAACGTCGATGGCACGCCGGCTGCGCAAGTCGTGTTCTGCCCGACGCGCAAGACCTTCGTCGAGTTGAGCACGCTGGCGGGCGCGCTCGAGCCGGACCGCAAGGAGCTCCTGTGGGGAGACGAGTCCGTCTTCCAGACGGCCGCCTGGAGTACCAACGTTCACTTCATCGCGCTCGAGTACGCGATTTGGCCCTGGGACGGCGCTCATCCGGAGAATGGCGACTCGATGAACGCCTTCGTGAAGACTGGGCGTGACCAGCACACAGTCGAGCGCATCGCTGCCTCGCTCAGTCGCGGCACGTTCAACTCGATGGCCTCACCGCTCCTCGAGCAAGCCCTCCACATCAACCTGGTCATCGAGATCATCGGCGAGGAAGCGCCGTCGTTCAGCACCTGGTCGTTCGAGTGGTCTCGCGCCGGTGGCTCGACCCAGCCTTACTCTCGCTTCGTTCCCGGTGGAAATTCAGAAGGGGGAGTACTCCCGAAACGTCCAGCCTCGGGAGGTCAGGCTGTCGGAGGCTTCGAGTCGACGCAGTACACGGTCTGGCGTGAGAAGAACGGCAAGGACTTCTACAAGACCGCGCTGAAGAAGGGGCAGAAGAAGGGGCAGAAGCTCGCCGGCAAGAGCAAGGATATCCCCGACGATGTGAAGCGCGACAAGCGAGCGCACTTCGCGATCGGCATCCTCGGAAAGAGTGACGCCGTTCCGATGAGTGCGCCCTTCCTCGGCGTCGAGGCCGAGGACAAGAAGGTGCCGGAGGACAAGTACATCGACGAGTACGAGGAGTTCTTCCGCGCCTACCGCACGTGCTTCTCGCACTGGCTCAGGACCGAGGGGCATCCGGACGGGAAGGACAAATCGCCGGAGGCCTTCGCCAAGCTGCTCGAGCGCGCTCGCAACCGCGACAAGACCGACACGCTCTCCTCGATGGTCCTCGAGGTGTACGGTCTGCCGCTCTCGGGACCGAACGGGAAGACCGACAGCCTCGAGTGGCGCTTCCTCCAGTTCATCTCGAAGTAGGGCTCGCGGCGCGGTGCGAGACGAGCGGCCCGAGCGCTGCTCGAGCCCACGAACCAGCCTGAATGGCCCCAGGGAGGTTCCTGCGCCGACGAAGGCGAGCTGGGGTTGACAGATTTCGCGTACTCCTACAGTTTGTAGGTGTACTCCTACAGAGCGTAGGAGCAGGCCACTTCAACCACGGAGCTCGTCATGTTTGATCCCAGCCGCCTCTGCGCGCCTCGCGCACTCTTCGCCCTCTGCATCGCCGCCGTCCCTCTCGTCGCGCCGACCTCCGCTCAAGAGGAAATTCTCGTCTCCGGCTTCAACAGCGGAGTGCACCGCTACGACTTCGAGACCGGCGCTTTCCTGGGGACCCTCGGGAACGTGAACGATCCGCTCGGGATCGTCACGGGCCCGGACGGCAACATCTACGTGGCGGAAGAGGCAACGAACAAGGTGCTGCGCTTCGATGGCGACACCTTCGCACTCATCGATGCCTTCGTCGAAGACGATCCGATGACGGCGCCCGACGAGAACGGACCGCTCAACGGGCCAGCTTCCGTGCTCTTCGGAGAAGACGGAAACCTGTATGTCTCCAGCTTCAACAACGATCGCGTCTTGCGCTACGACGGAACGACCGGGGCATACATCGACCAGTTCGTCACGGCGAACTCCGGCGGTCTGAACGGACCGGATGCTGGCATGGCGTGGGGACCCGATGGCCACCTGTACGTCCCGAGCTTCTTCACCAACCGTGTCCTCAAGTACGACGGAAAGACGGGAGCTTCACTCGGTGTCTTCATTACCTTTGGCGCGGGCGGACTCAATCGCCCGCGGGCGATCGTGTTTCGAGGGGACGGAACTGTGCTGGTCTCGAGCGAGAACTCGAACCAAATTCTCCTCTATGACGCGCAGGGAACCTTCATCCGAAGCTTCATCTCGCCGAACTACAGCACGGTCACCGGACTCGCGATCGCACCAAGCGATGGCAACGTCTACGCCTCGAGCTTGAACGTGGGGAACGTGCGTCGCTTCAACGGGACAACCGGTGCGTGGGAAGGTGTTGCCGTGAACGTCGGCTCGGGAAGTTTGTCGCTGCCCGTCTTCCTCTCCTTTCATCCCGATCCCAACCTCCGACTGAGTCGGCTCTCTCCCGGAACGACGGGAACCTTCAACCAGATTCGAGTGTCGGGAGCGACGCCGGGCGCCGTGCAGGGATGGCTGATCAGCGGCGATCTCGGGTCCGTTCCGGTCATCCAGTGCCCTCACTTGCTGGTCGGAGTTCTGAACCCGACGGTGCTCTTGCGGAGGGCGAACGCGAACGGTTTCTCGACTCTGAGCGCGACCGTGGGGAGCGAGCTGATGGGCGTCACGGTGGCGCTCCAGGTCCTCGAGCCGGTCACCTGTCGCGGCACGAATCTGGTCGTCCACACCTTCGAGACCACCCCCTGAGCCCCCTGGCTTGCGCTTTCGCGGATTCTCCTACATCCTGTAGGTGAACGCCCATCTACTCGCTCGCCCGACTTCCATGACTCCCTCCGCTTCGATCAGCAACTCCGAACTCGACGTGCTCAAGGTCCTCTGGAACGAGCAGCGGAGCTCGGTCCGCGTCATCCATGAGGCGCTTCGAGCCGACGGTCGGGAGTGGGCCTACAATACGGTCCAGACTCTGCTCAATCGTCTGTGTGACAAGGGCTTCGTGGCGGCCGAGCGCGAGGGCCGCGTCGTCGAGTACACGGTGGTCACGAGCCGCGATTCCCTCGTTCGACAGGAGCTCGAGGGAATCGCGGAACGCACCTGCGGCGGCTCTTCGACGCCGCTCGTCCAGTGCCTGTTCGAAGGACGCGAGTTCTCCAGGGCGGAGATACAAGACTTCCGCAAGCTGCTCGACGAGCTCGAGTCGAAAGCGGCGGATGACGGGAGCGCGAAGTGAACACCTCCTCGATCGCGTCCTGGCTCCTCAGCGTCCTCATCCTCGCGCTGATCGCCGAGCTCTGTTCGCGCCGCTTCCCGGGCCGCCCCGCACTCGCTCACGCGCTCTGGCTACTCGTCCTGGCGCGCTGCCTCGTGCCTTCGATCCCACTCCTCGCTGCGTGGAATCTCGAGCGCCCCCTCGACGCCCTGTCGATGCCCGCACCGATCTTGCTCACCGTTCCCGTCACACTCGGCGGCAACGAGCTCGGCATACTGAGCGTTCTCGACCTGCTGCTCTCGATCTGGGTGCTCGGCTTCATCTGGTGCGCCGTTCGGAGCGTCCAACGCAGCTTCATCCTGCACCGCTGCCTGCGCTTCGCCCGTCCGGTCGATGCCTCTCTCGAGCGAGCGGTCGAGCGCGAGGCCAAACGAATCGGCGTCGCGAAGCCGACCGTCGTCACTCTCTCGTGGATTCAGTCGCCCTTCCTCTTCGGCCTCCGAAAACCGATTCTGATCTGGCCCGAATCCGGCGATGCCATCGTCGCGAGCGCGCGCTCCTCGGTCATTCTCCACGAGCTCGCGCACCTCAAGCGCCGCGATCCGTTGACCTCGTGCCTCGAGGTCGCCGCGCAGTCACTGTGGTGGTGGAACCCGCTCGTCTGGTACGCAGTCGCGCAATCCCGCCGCTTCAAGGAGCTCGCCTGTGATGCCTGGGTCATGGCGGAGCAGCCGGAAGAGCGCAATCGCTACGCCTCGGCGCTGATTCAAGCGATCGACCTGCGCACGCCGAGCGTGCTGGCCGGGGGCTCGCATGGCTGGATCGGCTCCGGCTCGCGGATTCGCGAACGGCTCCGCGCTCTCTACTCGGGCGGGATGACGGGTCGACTGGCTCCGCGGAACGTTGCGGTCGTTGCGCTCGTCTTTCTCGCGAGCCTTCCGGGGCTGACGCACTCTGCACAGGCACCTCCGGTCGAGCTCACCGAAGCGCACAGCGCCGCTCTCGAACGATTCGGGGTCGCGAGCTTCGAGGAGTTGAAGGAGCGCTCCAATGCGGAGATCGCGGCCGATCCCACGAACGGCCGCGCCTTCTACGAGTTGGGCTGGGCGTTCGTCGGGCAGGGTGACTTCGAGAGCGCGATTCCCGTCTTCGAAGAGCAGTACGAGCTCGGCTACACGACGACTTTCGCGAGCTACAACGTCTCGTGTTGTTACGCGCGCCTCGGCGAGACGGAAGACGCGCTCGTGTGGCTGCGCAAGAGCATCGAGTCTGGCTACAACAACGCCGACGCGATGGAGGCCGACCCCGATCTCGAGAGCCTGCGAGACGACTCGCGCTTCCAGGCCATGATGCGCGAGGTCCGCTCGAGCCTTCAGTCTTCCCGGTCGAAGTAGCCCAAGTCGTCGAGCTTCTGGCGCTCCTCGTCGGTGAGGTCGACCTCTTCTGCGTTGACCGCGGCCGTCGCGAAGATCAGACGCTGGAGCGTGATCGCGTCGGCTAGCTTCTCCCGAATCGCTTCACTCTTCGGCCCTGGCTCGACCTCGCTCGTCTCGCTCGCGTCGGTCTCCAGATTGAAGAGCTGCGTGCTCTCGTCCTCGAGCTGGACGATGAGTTTCCACGGCCCGCTCTCCACGCTCAGCTTGCGCCGATCAGCGCCACGGGCGTAGCTACCCTCCGAATAGACGAACTCCGGTGCAGGCTCGCCCTCCGCAATCGCGATGAGGTCCGCTCCCGGAATCGCGTGGTGCTCGATTCCGGCCATGGCCAGGATGGTGGCGGCGATCGAGCGCGTCTCGACGGCTGGCTCGACGACCGCGCCGCGCAGCTTGCCCGTCAGATCTCCACCGATCACGAGCGGCACGCGCACGAGCTCGTCATGGACCGTCTTGCCGTGACCCAGGACGCCGCGCTCCATGAAGGCTTCGCCGTGGTCCGCCGTCACGAGGAACAGCACCGGCCGATCACGCGCGCTCTCGCGAACTCCGTCGAGGAGTGCTCCGACCCACACGTCGGTGTGCGCCAGCTCCTCGTCGTAGACCGCCTTCATGTACTCGAGCTCCTCCGGCGTGACGTCGTGCAGCTCTTCGCCGTCCGGCGTGTCGAAGCGGATGTACTCCTCGAAGCGACCGCGCTCGCCGGTCGCGAAGCCGTGTTCCGCGTGCCGGATGTAGGTGTAATGCGGGTCGAAGTAGTGGACCCACAAGAAGCTGGGCGCGTCGGTCGGCTCGCGAAAGAGCGCGAGCGCGGTCTCGGTCAGCGCCTGTGAGCTGACACCGTCATGCCCGGGAACGTGGTTCTCGTCGATGGTGTCGAAGCCGCGACCGAACCCGTACTTGCGTCCGACGAAGACGTGGCTGACGACGGCCTGTGTGCGATAGCCGTTCGCTTGCAAGAGCTCGGCGACGGTCGGGCTCTCCATCGGCATCGGGCTCAGGTTGTTCAGCGCTCCGTGCTCACTCGGGTAGAGGCCGGTGTGCATGCTCGCCATGCTCGGGAGGGTCCAGGGTGCCTGGGAGATCGCGCGGCGGAAGAGGATTCCCTCGCTCGCGAGCGTCGAGAGGTTGGGGGTGGTCTCGCGCTCGTAGCCGTAGGGCTCGAGGTGATCGGCGCGTACGGTGTCGAGCGAGACAAGGACGATGTCCGGGCGCAGGGGCGGGAGGGGAGGCTCCGAGGAGCAGCCCGAGCCCGAGCCGGCGAGCGCGAAGGCCAGGAGGGTCGTCGGGCCGTTCAGCCTCGCCCCGAAGAGAGGTCCTGGTCGGCGGCACGGGGACCGGGTGTCGGCGGAATGGGAACGCATGTGGGCGGCGTACTGTAGCGACTGAACCCTGCCCTGCCCCCCGCCCTGCGAGCCTCTGTGGGCGCGAAGTAGTTCATACCGTTCTAATAAATAGGGTGGAACCTTCAGATGCGGTCAATCGTCGAACTCCTGAACTTTCGAGGCACCCCGGAGGACGCCGGTTCTCCACTGGATGACGCCCCTGAGCCCCAATCGCAAGATCGGCTCTCGAGGGCAGCTCCCCGGCCGATCGGTGGGGGGCAATTGGAGAACCGCTCTGGGGAGCTTCGAGTCTGGCAGGCTCGGCGGATAGACCGTCTCGGCTGCCCGCTAGCAGCACCATGATTCGACTTCCTGAGAGCGCCGCGGTCAGCGCCACCCAGAGGGTGGGCAGTGCCGTGCATACCGATGCGGAAACCGCCGATTTGGGGACTCGTCAGGGGTTCCGATCAGGCTCCCGAGCGGTGTGTAGGCCAGGTGCGGAACTAATCCGTAAGTCTCGTATTGCCAGCGGATTAGCTCTAAACGGACCTGCTCGTAAAGAAAAAATTTCCGCTCTCTATCGGAAGGAAATTCCATTTTCAATCCCGCTTCCAGGCGTCGGGCTACAGTTCTCCAGGGTCTCTCGCGGTCCCCGCCCTCGCTCTTCCCGCCATTTTTATCGGTACCCATCGTGAAGAATACATCCCTTATCGTTCTCGCCGCCCTGCTGTCCTCGACCGAACCGACGACCTCGGCACCCACCGTCAAAGCTCGCTATCGCCTGGTGGAAGTCACTGGCGACGCGATGCTGGACAAGCTCATCCTCGGCACGGATGGCAGCCTGACCGTTGCCGTCAACCAGGGCCGAGGTCAGTTCGAGTCCCTCGAGCAGACGCTTCCGGTGATGGATGTTGCGGACATCCTCGCCGGAGATCTCAACGCGGACGGCCGCGTCGACATTTATTGCATCTCCTCGACGAAGAACGTCGCGTTGGTGGGGCAGGGTGGAGGCTACTTCCATGACGCGACCGTCGAGCTTGGTTTGGTCGATGCGGGACGCGGCATCTCGGCGGAGCGGGTCGACATCGATGGCGACGGGGTGGCCGAGCTCCTGCTGCACAACGGCGACACGGACGTGATCTTCTGGGCGCAGGCCGGAGGCGGTTTCGTGCGAGACGAGTTTGCGCCCTCGAGCGATCAGAGCGCGGGCTATGCCAAGCAGCTCGCCCAGAAGCCGACGCCGATCGTGACTCCAGCCGGCGCCTTCACGGCACCGACCGGTGCGCTCACTCCCGGAACTTCGACGAGCAACCTGATCCCGGACCAGGATCGACTCGGCGGTCCCATCATCGTCACTCCCGGTGCCACGAACCCCACTCCGCCGAACAACGTCGGGGACAACGACCGAATCTATGTCAACGACAACATGAACGAGGTCGATAGCCTCGACATCCTCGACGGCTCTCTGACGGGCGCCGACATCTCGACCTCGGGCGGCACCATCACCTTTGGCCCCGGCAACGTCTTCGCTCAGGGCAGTTTCTCGACGTCAGGCCTGGTCAATGCAAACAACCTCGTCACCCAGAACACTCTGTTCTTCGGCGACGGCACCTCGCAGAACACTGCCCAAGTAGTCGGCCCCCAGGGACCGAGCGGAGAGCAAGGCAACCCTGGCCCGATCGGCCCGATCGGCCCGATCGGACCGGTGGGCCCCGCAGGCCCGGCAGGTCTTGACGGAGCGGATGGCCTCGACGGCGCCGTTGGCCCGATAGGTCCGGCAGGTCCGATGGGTCCCGCAGGTCCAGCCGGTGCGAATGGTCTCGACGGATCTGATGGTCTCAACGGATTGGACGGGGCAGTTGGTCCGATGGGTCCCGCTGGCCCGGCGGGTTCCGACGGCCTCGACGGCGCGCCGGGCCCGATGGGCCCGGCAGGTCCGGCCGGTGCGAACGGTCTCGATGGCGCAGCAGGTCCGATAGGTCCGGCAGGCCTCGACGGTGCAGTGGGTCCGATGGGTCCCGCTGGTCCGGCAGGTTCCGATGGCCTCGACGGCGCGGCAGGCCCGATGGGTCCCGCAGGTCCGGCCGGTGCGAACGGTGTTGATGGAACGAACGGCCTCGACGGCGCCGTTGGTCCGATAGGTCCGGCAGGCCCGCTGGGCCCGGCAGGTCCGGCAGGCGCGAACGGTCTCGACGGCTCCGACGGTCTCGATGGTGCGGTCGGCCCGATGGGCCCCGCTGGTCCGGCAGGTTCCGATGGCCTCGACGGCGCGGCAGGCCCGATGGGTCCCGCAGGTCCGGCCGGTGCGAACGGTGTTGATGGAACGAACGGCCTCGACGGCGCCGTTGGTCCGATAGGTCCGGCAGGCCCGATGGGCCCGGCAGGTCCGGCAGGCGCGAACGGTCTCGACGGCTCCGACGGTCTCGATGGTGCAGTGGGTCCGATGGGTCCCGCAGGTCCCGCAGGCGCGAACGGGCTCGACGGCGCAGCTGGTCCGATGGGTCCCGCGGGTCCGGCCGGTGCGAATGGTCTCGACGGATCCGATGGTCTCAACGGAGTTGACGGCGCAGTTGGTCCGGCGGGTCCGATGGGTCCTGCAGGTCCGGCCGGTGTGAACGGTCTCGATGGTGCAGCTGGTCCGATGGGCCCGGCAGGCCTCGACGGTGCAGTGGGTCCGATGGGTCCCGCAGGTCCCGCAGGCGCGAACGGGCTCGACGGTGCAGCTGGTCCGATGGGCCCGGCAGGCCTCGACGGTGCAGTGGGTCCGATGGGTCCTGCAGGTCCCGCAGGCGCGAACGGGCTCGACGGCTCCGACGGTCTCGATGGTGCGGTCGGCCCGATGGGGCCGGCGGGGCCCGCAGGTGCGAACGGCCTCGACGGCCTGGATGGCGCTGTTGGCCCGATTGGTCCGATCGGTCCCGCTGGCCCGATGGGTTCCCCTGGTCCGGCCGGTGCGAATGGTCTCGACGGCGCCGTTGGTCCGATGGGTCCGATTGGCCCCACGGGAGCACCCGGTCTTCCGGGAGCGGGCACGATCCGCTTCGAGGACAACGCCCTGATCGGGTGGGGAATCGAGCCGGTGAGCGCGGAGAGCGAGCTGATCGCGATTCCGGCGCTCGAGGCAAACTCCACAGTTCGATCGGTGGTCGTCTTCGGCGAGGACACCGGAGTTACCTACGAGGTCTACAGCGTCAACATCCGAAGGGGTAAGCCCACCCTGCTCGGCAATGGAGTTATCGGAGCTCACCTCGATATCCGCAACTTCGACACCGGTGACCAGGACAGGTACCTGCTCTTCCGCTTCGATGCTTCGACATCGGCGCAGACGATCTTCGGGGGCCGCCTGTACAGCGACGAAGCTGGCCGGGAAACGACGGATGTCGGCTTGACCCCGAGGGACTTCATCGTCAACGACGACGAGTAGAGCTCCAAGACCTCCGGAGTAACCAGAGCGGGAGCGCGCGATGATTCGCGTGCTCCCGCTCTGCATTCAAGAAGTTGATCTGGGCTGAAAAACCGGGCTGAAGAGGCTGCCTACCGAACATTTAAATTGGCGAGCTTCTCTTTAAAGGCGCTTTATGAAGGCGAACTATGCCTACCTCCGAGGTGATTTTTCGGAGCCTAGAACTCGCGCTTCTTAACGCTCGAACAACCGGAAGACGGCGGGCCGAAAGCGCAGCTTGCCGGGGTTCGAAACCGCTCCTAGTATTCCGCGCATCAGCCCCGACCAGGCCATTCCCGAGCGAATACCAGGGAGTCTCGCCCGGTCTCTTGGGAATCATTGGAAGCGCGAATGACCGCGCGGGAGATTCGATTTGAAGATACTGGCCAACTCTCTATTCGTCGCACTGTTTGCTCTCTCGAGCTGTGGAGGAAGTTCCAACGCTCGCGAGGTGATTCAGAACAAAGGTTCCGACACCCTCGTCAACGTCGCCCAGGCCTGGGCAGAGAACTATCGGGAGGTCGACCCTTCGGTCGGCATTGCAGTCTCCGGTGGCGGCTCGGGAACGGGCATCGCCGCGATGATCAACGGAGCCACCGACATCGCGAACTCGAGTCGCAAGATGAAGGAGAAGGAGTTTGAGAGCGCTCGTGCGAACGGCGTCGATCCGGTCGAGCACATCGTCGGGTACGACGCTCTGGCGGTGTACATCCACCAGGACAACCCGCTCGAGTCCATCACTCTGGAGCAGCTCGCCTCGATCTACGGCGACGGGGGCACGACGACCCACTGGTCGCAGATTGGCGTCACGCTTCCGGGAGTCACTCCGATGAGCGACAAGGACGAGATCATTCGCGTTAGTCGCCAGAACAACTCCGGGACCTACGTGTACTTCAAGGAAGCCGTGCTCGGTAAGGGCAAGGACTACAAGCTTGGCTCGCGTGACCTGCACGGGTCGAAGGACGTCGTCGACCTGGTCGAAAAGACGCCCGGCGCGATCGGCTACAGCGGCCTGGCCTACGCGACCGAGCACATCAAGATGCTCTCCGTCAAGGTGGACGACAGCGCTCCCGCCGTTGCACCCTCGACGAGTACGGCGATCGACCGCTCCTACCCGATCGCTCGCCCGCTGTTCATGTACACGGCTGGCCAGCCCGAGGGCAAGGTCAAGGCTTTCCTCGATTGGATTCTCTCCGACGACGGTCAGCGAATCATTTTGGACAAGGGCTACGCGCCCGTCCGTGCCCTCTAGGCGCGACCGAAGAAAGAGCGGCTTATGAGCCACTACGAAGAACGCTTGGAAACGGATCTCCACGAGATCCGTGCTCAGGTCCAGACCATGGGCGAGTCGGTGGAGCTGGCGGTGCGACACGCGTGTCGGGCACTGCTCACCAACGATCCGGACTTGGCTGCGCAGACGATTCTTGGCGACATCAAGATCAACGACGAGTCGCGAGATCTCGATCGGCTCTGCCACGCCTTCGTCGCACTGCACGTTCCGTCCGCGGGGCACCTGCGGTTCGTGTCGTCGGTACTTCGACTCTCGATTGCTCTCGAGCGAATAGGTGACTACGCGGAGACGATTTCGCGCTCTGCAGTGCAGCTCTCCGAGGTTCCTCCGCCCACGGTCGAGGGTGACATTCAATTGATGGCGGACCAGTCGGTCCGAACTCTCCGCCAAGCGATGGAGGCCTTCAATCAGCGCAACGCGGACATGGCGCGGGGCACGCTCGAGCTCTCCGAGCAGTTCGGAAAGACCTCCGACAAGGTTTTCGGAGACCTCTTGAAGGAAGGCGGTAAGGATCGCCGACCGCTCAGCGACCTGTTCAACTTCCTGGCGACGGTCAATCGCCTCGAACGCATCATTCATCAGGCGAAGAACATCTGTGAAGAGACGATCTTCGTTGCGACGGGCGAAGTGAAGGAGCGCAAGACCTTCGACATCCTGTTCCTCGACGAGAGGAACGACGGTGCGAGCCAGGTTGCCGAGTTCTTGGCCCGCAAGGTCTACGCCGACAGTGGAACCTACGCGAGCGCGGGGTGGGCGCCGGCGGATTGCGTGAGCACGGTCTATGCCGAGTTTGGTGAGAAGCACGGGCTCGACCTCTTCGACGCGAAGCCCGACTCCTACCGCGACGAGATGGCCGATCGCCTGGCCGAGTTCGACATCGTCATCGCGCTCGAGAATGACGGCCGAAAGCACATTCCCACCATTCCCTTTCACACGGTCTTTCTGCAGTGGCAGATAGGCACGACGGATGGGCCGGAACAGACCTACAAGCAAATCGCGAATGCCCTGTCCGACTTGATGGGCAAGCTTCGCGGAAGCTCCAAATGAGCCGAACGGAAATCTCCGATCGGAGAGATGCTTCCTGGTACGTGGACAAGCTCGTCCAGGTCCTCGTCTTCGTCGGCGGCATCTCTGCGATCATCTTCATCCTGGGAATCTTCGTGTTCGTCGGCTCGCAGGGCATCGGGTTCCTGATCGAGCGCTTCAACTTCGCGGAGTTCTTCGCGTCGATCGCCTGGCGGCCGACCTCGGACAACCCGACCTACGGTGGTCTCGCCTTGATCGTCGGGACGGCGAGCGTCACGGGCTTCGCCATGCTCGTCTCGGTGCCCTTCTCGCTCGGCGCGGCCATTTTCATTGGTGAGTTCGCAACGGGGCGAACGCGCGAGATCCTCAAGGTCCTGGTCGAGCTGCTCGCCGCGATCCCCTCGGTGGTGTGGGGCTTCATCGGCCTCAGCATCATGAATCCGTTCATCATCGACACCTTCGATGTGCCGGTTGGGTTGAGCGTGCTCAACGCCGGCCTGATCCTCGGCTTGATGGCGGCGCCGATCATGACGACGATTGCGGAGGATGCGCTCAAGGCGGTCCCGGACGCACACCGCGAAGCGGCGGAAGCGCTCGGCGCAACACGCTGGCAGGTCATATGGCGTGTCGTGCTCCCCTCCGCCAAGAACGGTCTGGTCGCTGCCGTGTTGCTCGGCGTCGGGCGCGGGTTCGGAGAGACGATGGCCGTGCTCATGGCGAGTGGCCACTCGATCAACCTGCCGACCTCGCCCTTCGATTCGGTGCGCGCGTTGACGGCAACGATCGCTTCCGAGCTCGGCGATGCGGCACAGGGCTCCGAGCACTACCAGTCGCTCTTCATGCTCGGAATCTTCCTCTTCCTGGTGACCTTCGTGATCAACCTGACGGCGGACGTTTTTGTGAGAGGAGTCAAGAAGAAATGAGCCTGTTCGCAACGACAGACCTGAACGTCAAGTACCACAGGACGGAGAATCTCTACCGCCTCCTGTTCGGCTTGATGACGGTGATCCTGATCCTGCCGGTCCTGATCATCGTGACCATCCTCGTCATGAAGGGTGGGCCGGCGATCTCGATGGAGTTCCTGTTCACCGAGCCGACCAACGGCATGACAGAGGGCGGAATCTTTCCCGCGCTCGTCGGAACCCTCTGGATCGTCGCGGTCGCTCTGGTCGCTTCCGTACCAGTCGGCGTCGCCGCCGCGATCTACCTCTCGGAGTACGCGCCCGACAACTGGCTGACTCGCCTGATCAACCTCGCGATCATCAACCTCGCCGGCGTGCCCTCGATCGTCCACGCGCTCTTCGGCGTGGGCGCCTTCGTGCTGTTCTTCGGCTTCGGCACCTGCATCCTGTCGGCCGCCTTGACGCTGGCCGTCATGACACTGCCGGTGGTGATCGTCTCGACGCTCAACTCGCTCGAGGCCGTCCCGCACGCCTTCCGCGAAGCCTGCTGGAACATGGGAGCCACCCGCTGGCAGACCATTCGCCACGTCGTCCTGCCGAACTCGATCTCCGGAATCCTGACGGGCGTGATCCTCGAGATCAGCCGAACGGTCGGCGAGACGGCCCCGATCATGTTCACGGGCGCGGCCTTCTTCGTGCCCTTCCTGCCGCAGGGAGTCTTCGACCAGACCATGGCGCTGTCGCTCCACCTGTTCGGTGTGTCGACTCAAGTGACCGACGTGCCCGAGCACCTGCCCTTCGGCGTGGCGCTCGTTCTGATCGCGATCGTGCTGATTCTCAACTCGGTCTCGATCGCGTTCCGCACCTATCTGAGAGGCAAGAAGAAGTGGTAGCAGATCGACCCATGCTCGAGGTGAAGGACGTGACGATCCGCTACGGCGGAAAGCCCGCGCTCCAGAATGTCACCCTCGACGTTCGCGAGAACGAGATCTTCGGGGTCATCGGTCCGGCGAACAGCGGCAAGACCTCCTTCCTGCGCGCGATCAATCGGATGGACATCCTGACCGACGGCATGACCGTCGAGGGTGAGATCCAGATGGCCGGACGCGACGTGAGCGAGTGGCGCAACACCTATGCGCTGCGCAAACGTATCGGCGTCGTCTTTCCGTTGCCCGTCGGCCTGCCGATGACGGTCTTCGAGAACGTCTCGCTCGCGCCGCGGCTGAGTGGAGTCAAGGACAAGGCCGAGCTCAACGTGATCGTCGAGCGTTGCCTTCGACGCGCCGCGCTCTGGGATGAGGTCAAGGACCGGCTCGATACGCTGGGCAGCCTGCTCTCGGGCGGCCAACAGCAGCGCCTCACGATTGCGCGCGCTCTCTCGCAAGAGCCCGACGTCCTGCTCCTCGACGAGTTCTCGATCGCCGTAGACCCAGTGACAACGATGCGAATCGAGGAGGTTCTCAAAGAGCTGAAGAGCGAGATGACCATCGTGCTCGTCACCAATTTGGTGCAACAAGCGCGTCGCCTCGCCGACCGAACCGCCTTCTTCCTGATGGGGGAGTGCGTCGAGATCGCCCAGACCGAGGACTTCTTCACGCGCCAAGTGAAAGACCAACGCTCGACCGACTACGTGGAGGGGCGCTTTGGCTGATCAAGACGAGCTGGCGATCCAGACCAAGCAGCTCAATCTCTGGTACGGGACCTTCCAGGCGCTGTACGACGTCTCGCTCTCGATCAAGCAGGGCGAGATCACCGCGATGATCGGCCCGTCCGGCTGTGGCAAGTCGACCTTCTTGCGCGCCGTCAATCGAATCGTCGAGCGCGCCGGAACCGTTCGCACGACGGGCACGATCGACGTGCTCGGCCACGATGTCTACGGCGAGGACGTCGAGCTCACGCAGCTCCGCAAGCACGTCGGCATGGTGTTCCAACGACCGAACCCGCTGCCGCTCTCCGTCCGCGACAACATCCTCTTCGGCCAGCGCATCCACGAGCCCGGTAAGAAGTCCAAAGCGGATCTGGACAACATCGTCGAGGATGCGCTGCGCCAGGTGCTGCTCTGGGATCGCATCAAGGATCGCTTGAACTCCCGCGCAACCACGCTCTCCCTCGAGGAACAGCAGAAGCTCTGCATCGCGCGCCTCCTTCCGCAGAAGCCGAGAGTGCTCTTGATGGACGAGCCCTGCTCCGCGCTCGACCCCGCGGCGACCGAGGCCGTCGAAGAGCTGATCTGGGAGCTGCGCGGCCGCTATACGATCCTGATTGTGACCCACAACATGGCGCAAGCCCGCCGCGCAAGCGACGAGTGCATCTTCATGCTGATGGGCAAGGTCGGCGAGCACACCAAGACCGAAGAGATGTTCGTCGCGCCCAAGCGTCAAGAGACGGCCGACTACATCGAGGGTCGTTTCGGCTGATGGCGTTACCGAACCAGGTTTAAAACCACCAACCTGGCTGAAAAACCGCTGATCTTCAGCAGCGGTTTTGCGGCCAGGTTGGTGGTTTTAAACCTGGTTCGGTAACGCCATCAGCCGGTAGCGGAAGTTCTGATAGGCTCGACCGAGGATGAAGCTCCTCGCGTATCTGGCTCTCTCGGTGTCCTTCCTGGCTTGCTCGGGCGAGAAGGCCGAGCCCATCCTCGACTCCGCCGGCTCTGAAACCGCCGAGTTGAAGTCGCAGGAAGCTTTGCTCGAGGTCGTGCTCGTTGAAGAAGGCGACGTGGACCTGCCGGACTACGAGGTGGTTCTGTCGCTGGCGAACGGAGAATCCAACCGGCGTCCGCTCCCGCCACTCGACGAGTTGGTCGAGTCTTGGCGAGCTTCGATTCTCGAGGTGGACGAGGAGCGAACGACGGAGCTGGGCGCTCAGCTCTATACGGCGCTCCTCGAGCCCTGGAGGGATGAGCTCGTCGGAGTGAGGCGGCTCTACTGGTTTCCACGCGGAGCGCTGCAAGGTGTGGCGCTCGACGCTCTTCCGATCGAGGAGTGCCGGTTCGTCGGAGACCTCTTCGATGTGGTGTGCGGGCCACCGGCGAGAGAGAGTACGGCCGTCGACGGCCATGAGCCGCTCCGTGTCTTCAGCACGATGTCCGCCACGATTCCCGGTCTCGACTACTTGGGACCTGTGTTTCGAACCTCCTCGGGTGGTGGCGGTCTGCTTCCCCTGTTCGCAGCTGATCACGAGAGCGATAGCGTTGCCGAGTTCTACGTAGAGCTGTTCGGCAGGGCGGCGCTTACGAACGACTACTCCGGCGAGGACAAGCGCGTGTTCTTTGAGCGAGCCCCTGGAGCAAGTGCGATTCATATTGCGGGCTATGGAACCGCTGACCTTGGACATCGCGAAAAGGAGAAGACCTGCCGCTGCGATCCGCACGACTACAGCGGGATCGCCTTCGGTGGCGCATATGGCATGGCTATCGAGGACGATGTCCTGACCGCTTCCGAGGTGCGCGCTACGGACCTCTCGAACTGCGGCCTAGCCTTCCTCTCGTGCGGCGAGACGGCACTTCGCATTCAGCGCGAGGGTTCCGAGAGCCCTACGATGGTGGAGGCCTTTCGCGATGCAGGCGCACGCGCTGCCATCGGTTCGCTCTGGACGGTCGAGGACGAGAACACCTATCGCTTCGTGATGACCTTCTACGACTACTACTGGAAGCGGCGTCTCCCTCTCGGAAGGGCGCTCTGGTCGGCCAAGCGCCTCGCCATGGAGGAGGGTGCACCATCCCGCACCTGGGCCGCGTGGGTTCTGACCGGAGATGCGAGTCTCCTCGCGCTCCATGACTAGCAGCTCGGAGAGAGACGCCTCCCGCACGACACTCCTCGCCAACCTGGCCGTGGTGCTGGCTGTGATGTTCGTCGCGCTTCTGGCCGGCGCAGCCATGCTCTATCCGGGTGGAAGTTGGCGCGACTTGCAGTCGCCGGGGTTCGAGTTCTGGACGAACTACTGGTGCGACTTGATGCGCTCGGATGGCATCAATGGCGAGCCGAACCTCTTGGGAGGAGTGATGGGGCAGCTCGCCTTCCTCATGCTCGGGTTGTCGGTGGCCTCTCTCTTCGCCGCGTGCGCCGTCTTCGTGTCGACGCCGCGAGCCAAGCGATGGATTCGGAGCGCCGGACTTCTGACCGCCGTCTCGGTTGGTGTCGTTGCGCTCTCGAACTACGCGGAGTCACCGAAGGTCCATGCCGTCGGTGCGATGTCATCGGGCCTCATCGGAACGGGCGTGATCGCGGTCCTCATCATTCGAGATTGGCGAGCCGGCGGACTCGGTGCCTGGCGCCGCTTCATCGACGTCGCCTTCTTGATCTCCGCCACGATCACCGCCGTCGTCTACGCCGAGTTGATTCTGCGCGGAGGAACGAGCGCGACCCTGCCCGTCGCGCAAAAACCGGCGACGCTGTTTCTGGTGCTTTGGATCGCGACGGTCGCGCGTGGGGTTACCGAACCAGGTTTAAAACCACCAACCCGGCCGTAGAACCGCTGATCTTTAGCAGCGGTTCTGCGGCCGGGTTGGTGGTTTTAAACCTGGTTCGGTAACCCCACGCATCGGCTACAGGGCCCTAACCCACTCCGCGCCGAACTGGCGGTAGAGGTCGATGAACGCCGGCGGAACCTTGCTCGACGGACCGCTCCGTGCAGGCTCGAACACGAAACCGATCAGGCCGGTGTCATCGGGGCCGGAGCGACCGTTGAACTGGGAGCGTCCGCGGCGTGCGCCCGTGGCGACGAGCTCGAAGTCGGTGAAGGACTCGGCCGCAGTATCGAAGGTCGCGCTGCCGAGGAGCTCCACCTGGATCGAGCGCGGGTACTCCGCGTTGGGCGTCCAGTCGTTCTCGCCGAGCAGCCAGGGTCCTCTTGCTCGCATGCTGACTTCGCCTCGAAACGCGACGTGAACGAGGTCGCCATCGCGCGCGGTCACCTCGCTGCGCAGGCTGCCGGCTTCGATCTCTTCGGGCGCGTAGGGCAAGCCCTGTCCACGCACGGCATCGACGAGGTGCAGGCAGGCTAGTCGTTCGAAGAGCGGCCGCGGCAGGTCGGTGTGCGCGCCGACCTCCAGCCTGGCGGGCAACCAAGCGCGCGCTTCGGTGCGACTGAACCAGGCGTGGTCGCGGTTTGCGGGCGGCTTGCGCTCGTCCATCGGGTCGCCGCTCTTCGGCAGCTCGCGCAGGGTGATTCGAAGCGCGAGTCCGTCGTGCGGATAGCTGTCCTCCCAGCGAGTGATTCCCTTGGATGCCGCGCGCGGGTCGAGCTCGCGGTGCGAAGGCGGCAAGGCCTTCCAGGCTTTCAGTCCGCGCTCCATGAGCAGCTTGGCCTCGAGCGGATTCAGGACGTTGGCCGACGCGAGCAACCGACCGCTCGGCGAGAGCACATAGATTCCTTGGCGCGTTCCGCCCTTGCCCTGGTAGTGACCGGAGTTCGCCATCTCCTGGAAGATCTGGCACTCCAGGTCAGAGCCGCGCTGCAGACGCCAGACCTCGTCAGCGGCAGGCAGGAACTCGGACGCTTTCGCAATGACTTCGGGATCGGACCAGACAGACCGTCGGCCCACTACGCCATTGCCTCATGTGCAGCCGAGCGGGTGACCGTTCATCACCCACAAGAGCACGGGCTTCTCCGCCGCCGCAGCTTCGCGAAGCCCGGTCAGAAAGCTCGGGCGCCAGGGGATCTGCTCCCAGGCCAGCTCCGTCTCGGGCGCGATGATGTGATCCGCCCACAGCGAGCCCGTCTCCGAGCTGAGCGTCGGGAGAGCCCCGGCCATGCCCTCATCGCTCATGTCCGCGCCAAGACCCGCACACGAAGTGAGGGTCAGAGCGAGAGCCGTCGAACCGAGAAGGGCGGTGAGCGAATGAGTCGCCGACCCGCCACTGAGTAGTCGTTGAGAGTGCGCTTTCATGAGGGCAGCAGATTAGCAGATCGCGCTTTGAACGGGCGCTGCTCCGAACCGGAAGTCTCTCTGCGGGAGAGTGCGTAGAGGATCGGAAGTCGGCGCCGAGTGCCTGATCAGTCCGAAACGAGCGGCCCGTCGCGCCCTTCGCGATAGCACGGCAGCTCCGCGCCCCACTCGAGCCAGTTCGCACCAAAGTCCGTGAAGATGTGCGCGTTGGGCCTGATCGGGCAGTCGTCGTCGAGCGAGCCGATCGCGATCTCCATGATGTCCTGCCGCGCGCGGGGACTCCAGTAGCTCAAGCTCGACCCGCAGTGCCGACAGAAGGTGCGCACCGTCTCGTTCGGCGCCGTGTACTTCTGCAGAGCGTCCTCACCCTGTGTCCAACGAAACTTGTCCGCGGGAACGGCCGCCATGGTGCTGAAGGCCGCGCCGTGAAACTTGCGACACATCTTGCAGTGGCAGAAAGACGTGAAGTCCGTGAACTCGTCGAGCTCGTAGCGCACCTCGCCGCACAGGTAGCTTCCGCGAAAGGGTGGATTCATTCGGCTTTCTCGACGACTCGCTTGGCTTCCTCGATGACCTCGAGCACACCCACGAAGGCATACTCGAACGGAAACTCGGAATTGCGGTAGAAGGTCTCGATATTGTGGGTCGGAATGCGGTCCAGGGTTTCGCGAGCGTCCGCGACCGCGCCGGACTTCGCCTGCGCCATCGCGTAAAATGCGAGCATGTCGGGCCGCATGGCCGTGCGCTGAACGTCCATGGACAGGGATTCGCCGATCGACTCGACGGCGAGGGCGTATCTGCCCATGCGGTACTGAGCAATCCCCATCAAGTACGTGCGGTACTTCTCGAAGGTCTGGTCGATGACGAGACCCTGCATGTATGTCGCGATTCGCATGGCACGCGAGTACTCGTCGGGGGAGCCAGTCGAGTGAAGCAGGATGCGACGAGTCAGGAAGTAGAGTTCGCCCTCGTTGGACTTGCGCGAGCGGGCCAGGCGAATTGCCGCGTTGCGCAGCGTCCGATCGATCGACGGGTCCGCCTCGAGCTGAGCGACGACCTCGCTGGGCATTCCGTACTCCTCGAAGAGGGGGTCGAGCAGCGCGTTGGCCTTGGGCTCGAGCCAACGGCGAACGGCGGAGGCACGCCGCTCCTTTTCGCGTGATCGAGGTGAGGTCGTCTCCCAGATGGAGTAGCGGCCGCCCTGAGTGCTTACGAGGCGCTCACCGGTCGAATCGAAAGTCGCGTAGTAGACGACCGTATCCGTCGGTCCTCGCAGACTCGCGATTTCGCCACGCTCGATGTCCCACAAGGAAATGGTGCCGTCCCAATTGCCGGTGACCACGCGGGAGCCATCAGGATGAAAGTCGATACAGGAGGGATGCGCGTGCCCTCGAAGCGAGCGAATCAGCTCGCCCGTATCCAGGTCACGTACGCGAACGGCGTAGTCCTGCGAGTCGTAGTTGTGCTCGACGAAGATGCGCTCGGTGGGATGGACCGCGATCCCCGAGACGTCGAATGGGCGCTCGGTGCCGACGCCCGGAGCCTCAACGCTGAAGAGGGATTCGCCCGTCTCGAGGTCGATGGCGCGAATGGTTCGGTTCGTTGCTAGAAGGACGCGCGTTCCATCGTCGAACACTTCCGCGTCCCAGTTGGTGTATCCCTCCAAGATCGATCGAGTGATTTTCTGGCTCGAGAAATCGTAGATTTGAACGCCCCATGGATTGACTGTGTGTAGCAAGAACTTTTCGCCGCCAGCAAGCGGTCGGCCATTCATGATCGGCGTACCCAGCTCCACGGGATCGGAGAGTCGCTCGCCCGTCTCCGCGTCGAACCGATAGACGACACCGGTAACGTCGATTGCGCGCAGCTCGGCGCCATCGGAAGTGAACATCCTCCCGCAGAGAGAGTTCGAAAAGGTCGGGAGGCGAACCAGCAGCTCGCCGGTTAGGGCGTTCGAGACGTTCAGCGTTTGGTCGGCGGCCTGCCAGGCCAGTCGAGTGTCGTCTGGGGAGAAGGTGAGGCCGTAAGGACGAAAGTTCGGAATTGACGTGCCGACGAGGAGAGTTTTGGCGGAACCTGACTGGCCATCCCAGATGCGCAGGGTCTTGTCGCGGGACCCGGAGACGATGCGATCGCCGACCGGGCTGATGTCGAGCGAAGAGACGTAGCCGTCGTGACCGAGAAGGACCTCATGGGCCTCTCCCGTCTCGGCATCCCAAAAGCGCAACGTGCCGTCGAAGCCACTCGTGACGATCCACTGGCCCTCGGGGCTGAAGCGCGCGCCGGTCAGGGTGCCGGTGTGACCCAGAAGGCTGAGCTCGAGCTCACCCGTCTCGACGTTCCAGACGCGGCCGATCCCACTCGCGCCGCCGGTGACGAGCCGAGTTCCCGTGCGGTCGAAGTCGATAGCGGTTGCGCCATTCCACCAGTCGCCTCGAGCGAGCGTGTCGACGATCTTGCTCGCATCGACGCTTTGGAGCATTCGACCACTCTCGATATCGAGTAGTCGAACGGTTCCGTCGAAGAGCGCGATCGCCACGACCTTCCCGTCCCCCGAGATTCGAAGGTTGCGAGTCGAGACGCTGAAGTCAGCGAGCTCTCGAGTCGTGTTGTTGTAGATGCTCCAGACGGAGACGATGCCCTTCTTCCAGTCCGAAGTCAGGATGCGGTCACCTTCGGGGTGAAAAGCGACGAGGGAACCCTCGCTTTGGGCGAGCTGGGCGCCGCGCTCGACATCCCACACGCGCACGGTCTCGTCGAAACTGGCGGTGGCCAGCTCGGTCCCGCTCGGGCTGAAGGCCAGGGAGACGACACGCTCGGTGTGCCCTTCTAGCACGTGCAGCTGTTCGCCGGTCTCCGCGTTCCAGATGCGGACGGAGAAGTCGCGGCCGCCCGTGTCGCCGAAGTTGCCCGAGACCGACGCGACGAAGCGGCCGTCCGGGCTGAAGGCTACGTTCCAGACGATCGATCCGTGGCCGCGCAGCTCGAGCAGCGCGGAGTTCGAGCGCAGCGAGAGGTGCTCCCACTCCCAGCCGCGATGTTCCTCCGGGCTGGCGTCGAGCCGACGGCGCGCGTCGGTGGCGGCCGCGAGGTCGAGGCTCGCGTTGGCGGCGGCGATGTTGGCCGCGTAGCCCTGCCACTCCGCTTCGGCGGCACTGGTGCGAGCGGCTTCCGCACTCGCGAGCGCTTCGGTCTCGCTCGCTTCCGCGCGCTCGCGTGCTCGCTCCGCCACCTGACCCGCCTCGTCGAGGGAGGTGTTGAGCTTGGAGAGTCGCTCGTTGGCCTGCGCTTGGGACCAGCCGTTCCAGACGAGCGCGCCGACGATCGTGATCGCCGCTATCGAAGCCGCCGCCGCGAAGCCGCGGTTGCGACCGATCCACTTGCGGAACTCCGCGACCGCACCGGTCTCGTAGGCCTGCACGACGCGGCCCTCGAGGAAGGCGCGAATCTCGTCGGCGAGCTCGAGCATCGTGCCGTAGCGCGCCGACGCATCGCGCGCCATGGCCTTCTCACAGATGGCGACGAGCTCACCCGGCGCGTTCGGCGCCAGCTCTGCAATCGGCTTCGGCGATCCGTCGATGACCCACTGCAAGACCGTCGATGGCGGGATCTTGGCGCCCTTCTTCACGTAGGGCATCTCGCCGGTCAGCAGGTGGTAGAGCATCGCGCCCGCCGAGAAGATGTCGCAGCTCGGACCGATCTCGTCGGTCTTGCCCATCGCCTGCTCGGGCGCCATGTAAGAAGGTGTTCCGACCACCGAGCCATCGAGCGTCGCGAAGGGCGAGGCCATCGACTCGCCGGACTCGTCACTGCGCTCGCTGGTGAGCAGGCTCGCCTGCGTGAAGCGCGCGATCTCGCGCCGATCCTCGTCCGTCTCCTCGCGGTCGAGCAGCTTGGCCAGGCCCCAGTCCATCACGTAGGTCTCGCCGAACCGACCGACCATGATGTTGGCCGGCTTCAGGTCGCGGTGCATCACGTGCTTCTCGTGTGCATAGGCCATCGCCTCGCACACTTTTTGAATCACGCCGAGCGCGCGCGTCAGGTTCCAGCCCTCGCTCTCCTTCTGCGCGAGCTCGAAGATGTCCTCGAGCGTCCGCCCCTTGACGAGACGCATCGTGAAGAACAGGTGCCCCTCCTCGTCGAGCCCGAGCTCGTGCACCGGAACGATGCCGGGGTGTTCGAGCTGCCCGCTGACCTGCGCTTCTTCGAGGAAGCGAATGATGCGCGCGTCGTCGAGGTCGTCGGCCACCGTCGGGTCCTTGGAGCTCCCCGGATTCAACACGACCTTCATCGCGAGCGTCCGCCGCATCTCCTCGTCGCGCACCTTGAAGATCGCGCCCATTCCGCCGCGTCCCACCTCGCCAAGGACGTTGTAGCGCCCGATCAACTCCGAGTTGGCGGGGTCCTTCTCCCGGTTGGCCGTGGAACGCCTCAGTCGATCGAGGACCGAGGCCAGGTTGCTCAGAGCGGTGGGGTCCGCTACGTCTGCTTTGGATTCGTCTGACATGTGTGACGGCGGTCCCTCTGCACCGCGCGCGTCATTGTGCCAGAACCTGCCGTCAGACGAGGAGCAAGTAGCCTGCGTTATAGAAGGCGTGAAGTCCGATCGGGACGAGCAGACTGCCGCGGCGCTCCCTGAAGTGACCGAAGACCAGCGAAGGCAGGAGCACCATCGCGGAGTGAGCGGGCGGATGGGCGATCAGGTGGAGCGCGGCGAAGGCCACGCTCGTCGCGAGGTTGGCGCGCGAGACCGGACCGAGCGACCGCGGTCCCCAGGCTGTGGCGAGCAGGCGACTCTGGAGCGCGCCGCGAAAGATGACCTCCTCGGATGTCGAGAGGACCAGCGCCAGCCAGATCAAGCGCTCGACACTCAGCGCAGCGGGCGCGGCGTCCGGCGAGAGCCCGGCCGCGCAGAGCCACACTACCGGCGCAATGGCGAGCGCCACCACGAGCTGTCGGTCTCTCACTGCGGAACCAGAAGCTCACGGCGACGGCGCCGCGCGATGACGATGAGCCCGAGGGCCAACGCAGGCAGGACGATGTCGAGCGGACCCGCATTCGGATTCAGAGTGCACCCGCCGCCTCCGCCTCCGCCGCCACTCGCGACGACGGCGTTCACGACGATACCGGTCGGATTGCCCATCGCGTCGTAGCTGTAGGTGAGCGTGCTTCCGTCGTCGTAGGTGACCGTCGCGAGCCTGCCCTGCGCGTCATAGGTGTAGGTCTCGGCAAGTGCTTCCTGCGCAAAGCAGAAGAGACACAGCAAGAGGAGAGCGGAGCGTGCCAGTGACTTCATGGTGCAAACTTTCATGGGAGGAGTTCCTTATGCGATGACGATGATCGGTTCCAACTCATCGACGACCGAGTCGATCGGAGTAGGGGGAGGGACGTCGGAGGGTTCGATCTCCGACATGCCGCTACCGTGGCCCCACATCTCGAAGAGCGCGTCGAGGAACGGCGAGCCGGTCGACTCGCCCTCCTTGGGTCGCGGCGGCGGCATGGTGGGAGGACGTGACGGCGCGGGTGCGCCGGCGGCCGGCATGGCCGCGGTCAGGCCGGACTTCGGCGGCTCGTTCTGAGCGGGAGTTCCGGCATCGGCCGTCTTCGCGATTCCGGCAACACTTCCGCCGATGCTGAGCCCGGCTCCGACTTGGGATTGCGGCGCCGCGAGACTGGCGGGAACCTCGGGCAGCTCGACGCCTTTCGAACGAACGGATTCGCTCCTCGAGATCTCCGACACGGCTGGCCCGGCTTCCTCGTCGATCGGCCCCAGCGACCAGTCGAAGCTGAGCTTGATGTCCATGCTGACCGTATCGAAGCGCGACGTCTGCTGCGGCATCGATCGGACTCTCGGTCGCGCACGCGCGACGATTGCGCCCGACGGGATGTCGATCAGGTTCTCGGCCGGCTGTCCGGAGAGCAGCTGGGCCAGGAAGATCGGCGCGCTGTTGATCCCGAGCACGACCGTCGAAGAGGCAGCGCTGTCTCGGCGGCGCTGATCCTCGTCGAACACGATCGAGTCGCGCCCGTTGCGGTCGGTGAACCGCAGAGGATTCCCGAAGCCGTACTGATAGGGGTTCGAGCTGATCGGTCCGATCGCCTCGACGGGATCGCGCGAGATGAAGCGCCCGGTGGTCGCGTCGTAGTAGCGCGCGCGGATGTAGTACAGGTCACCGCCCTCGCTCATGATTCCGTGCTGGCCGCGCCAGGTATACGGATTGTCGAGCCCGCCGCTCGCGCCGGTCAGGCGGCCGAAAGGCGTGTACGCGTAGCTCGCGATGACCGCGCCGGCGTCGTCGGTAATGAAGAGCGCGTTGCCGAGCTCGTCGAAGTGATAGAAGCGCCGCGCGCCGCCCACCGCGTCGACGCTGTAGAGCAGCTCGCCCCCCGGCGTGTGGACGTAGTAGCGCAGGTCCGCTCCCGCCTCGGTCTCCACGCTGACACCCGGGAAGCCGAGCATGGCGTTCCACTTGTAGCCGCGCGTGACGCCGCCTTCGGTCCGCGAGACGCGCTGCCCGGCTGCGTCGTAGGTCGCGTCGACCGCATTGCCCCGCTCGGTGTACTGCGTGACTCGCGAAGCGAGGTCCCACGTGAACAGCCGCGTTCCATCGTCGGTCAATCTACCGAGAGCGTCGTAGGTGAAGGACGCGACCTGGGAGGCGGCATCGAAGCTCACCGCCACGTCGGGGAGAGCATTCGACGAGACCGGCGTCGGGACGTTGCGGGTCGCCGACGTGACACGCCCCGCGGGATCCAGCACGAGCGTGATGCTCGAGATGCCGGTCTCGCTGAGCCCGGTCAGGCGACTGTCGGCATCGAAGGTCTGCGTCGTGTCGATGCCGTTCGGGCGCTCGATACCGGTGCGGCGACCGGCGTCGTCGTAGGTGAAGTCGGTAACGCCACCCATCCAGTCGGTGAGCTTCGTCAGCCGATTGTCCGCGTCGTACTCGTACGTCACGGTCTTGCCAGCCGACAGCGTCATGGTCGTGATCCGACCGGCCGCGTCGCGCGTGCCCGTGAGGCCGTTGCTCTCGGTGATGCGACCGACCGCGTCGTAGCCGCGAGTGAGCGCCGTCCCGCTGACGAGGCGACTGTTCGCATCGTAGGCCCACGCGAGTGTGGTCCCGTCGCTGTAGGCCGCGCTCGTGATCTTCCCGTTGACGTCGTAGGTGAGCGTGCTCGTTCCGAGCGCGCCGGGGTAGGTCACGGTCATCGGACGGTTCAGCTGGTCGTAGACGACCGAGCGAACATTGCCGAGCGGATCGGTGGAGGAGGTGCGCCTCCCGAAGTTGTCGTAGGCGCTCATCCAGTTGATCCCGCCCGAGTCGGTCAGCTGTGTGATCTTGCCGAGCGAGTTGCGCGTCATGCTCGTCGTCGCGCCACCTGGCAGCGTGATTCCGACCAGCGCGCCGCGCGCGTCCCGCGCGAAGCTGGAGACCTGGCCGAGCTGGTCCGTCACAGACACGATGCGTCCGAGCAGGTCGTAGGTCAGGCCCGTCGCGAAGCCGATCGGTGAGCTCGTGCCGACGACACGGCCGAGCGCATCGAGGCTGAAGCTGGTCGTATTCCCCAGCGGATCCGTGCGCGAGGTCAGGACACCCTCTGCGTTGTAGGTGCGACTGTAGAGATTCCCCAGCGGCGACAGAGTGGTGAGCGCGTGACCCTTCGAGTCGTAGCCGTAGGTGGTCACGTTGCCGTTCCCGTCCGTCGCGTTCGCGATGCGGCCGCGCGCATCGAAGCTGCGACTGGCGACCTGCCCGAGCGCGTTCGTGACTCGGTGCATTCGATCGAGCCCGTCGTACTCGTAGACGCTCGTGCTCGACGAGGGATCCTGAATCGTCTCGATATTTCCGTTGGCGTCATAGGTCAACGTGACAGTGTTGCCCAGCGCATCCGTCGTCGTGAGCGGGCGGTCCATCACGTCGTAGGTGAAGCTGCGGACGCTCGTGTCGGCGAACGTGATCGTGTCCACGCGCTTCGCAGCGTCGTAGCTGAGCGTCGTGACGTTCCCCGCCGCATCTTCGCGAGTCGCGAGCGTGCCGTCGGCGTTGTAGACACTGGTCGTCACTCCGCCCGCAGCGTTCGTGCTGGTCAGCACCTGTCCCACGGCGTTGTAGGTCGCGGTACTCGTGTTGCCCGCACGGTCGGTGTGCGACGTCAGGTTCCCGGAGGCGTCGTAGCTGAAGCTCTCGCTCGAGCCATCCGCGTGCGTGATGCCGGTCAGGTCGTGGAACATGAGCGAGCCGTTCGCGCGCGCCGTGTAGGCGAAGCTCGTCGTCGCGCCGTCCGCGCGCGTCACGCTCGCGACCTCGCCACTTGTCGCGTCGTAGGTGTAGCTCGTGCTCCCGCCCATGCGGTCCGCGACCGAGCTCCGCCGCCGGTTGCCATCCGACGCCATCGTGAAGGCCGAGCCCTGCTCGTCCAGCATGCTCTCGAACTCGCCCGTTGCGGAGTGCGTGTGCACCGTCGTGTTGGTGTCCGGATCCGTAATCGTCGTCTGCGAGCCGGTGTAGTCGAACGTCATCGCGTTCCCCGCGAAGTCGGTCTGCGTCTCGACCTTGCCGCTGTCGGGATCGGACGTACCGAAGTAGGTCTGCGTGAAGGGCGTGTTGAGCTCCGGGCGCATGGCGGCCGTGATGAGCCCGTGGTCCGCATTGCCGCTCGTGTCGGCATAGGTGTAGGTCGTCACGCCTCCGCCGACGTCCGTCACGACGGTGAGGTACTCCGAGTCGATGCCGTCGGTGTACTGGAAGGTGACCGTGCGCGTTCCGTCGGAGACGGTCTCGAGCTTGGGTATGGCGTCCGCGTTGTAGGTGAAGCTCAGCGTGCGACCGAGCCCATCGGTGACGGACTGCAGCTGCCCGCTCACGGAGTCGTGCGTCACCGTGTGCACGTTCCCGAAGCCGTCTTCGATCGTGGCGAGCTTTCCGGTCACCGGGCCGCCGGTCGTGAAGTCGAAGCTGAAGATGCGGCCCGTCACCGGGTCGTACAGTCGCGCGTCGATGCCGGCACCGGTGACGAGCTGGTAGGGCGTGTCCTCGTTCGTGTCCTGGGTCCAGACTCCCATGGCCTGAGTGAACTCCGTCACGCGACCGGCGGAGCTGATGTGCATGGCCGTGTTGCCCGACACCATGAGCTTCTCGTCGAAGGTGTGCAGCCAGTTGGCGCCCAGGTCGCCTTCCACGAAGTTCTTCTTCAGGTGCGAGGAGTAGTAGCGCCGGAAGGCGAGCGGCATCGGACCGCCGAGGTTCAGGTCGGCCGCGACCGGCAGGTACAGCTCGCCGGAGAAGGTGCTGACCGGATCGCCGACCATGCAGGCGGACAGGAAGTTGCCGCTGCCTTCCGCGAGAGGAGTGGGAGGCGGCGGAGCCAGAGCGCGAAGCTCGAATCCGTTCGCGTCGTCGCCGGCCGTCCAGTACAGGATCCCGTTTACGGTCGTCAGTCGATTGGGACTCGATGCGCCCGTCCGGTTGAGGTCGAAGACGACGCTCGTTCCGGCAGCCGTCCCGTCACTCTGCCACAGCTCGTTCCCGACGGTCGCGTCGTCGGCGGCGAAGTAGGCGATATCGCCGACACTGCCGAAGCGCGCGGGAAAACTGTTGGCCGCGCCGGGGTTGAGGTCGGCGAGGATCTTCGTACCGGCAGTCGTACCGTCGCTGATGCCGAGCTCGATACCGATCGAGGCGAGGAAGACGGAGAAGTAGACCTGGTCGCCGACGACCGTGATCTCGGTCGGAAAGGAGCCGCCCTGCACGTTGAGCGTCGCGACCTGCACGGTCCCGGCGGCCGTTCCGTCGCTGCGCCAGAGCTCCGTCCCGCTCCCGTCCGTCGCCGAGAACAGGATCACGCCGTTCAGATTGACCATGCCGCCGGAAGGTTCGACGCCAGAGAAGGTGCCGGGGCGAATGTCCTTGATCAGGACCGTTCCGTTCACGGTGCCGTCGCTCGTGTAGAGCTCGATGCCCGTGCCGCCGACGCCGGTGCCGCTGTCCGCGGCGAAGATGATCGAGTTGCCGAGAGCGACGGGGGAGAGGGCCACGCGCGACGAGCCGCTCGGGTTGATGTCCTTCAAGAGGAAGGTCCCGCCGGAGGTTCCGTCGCTACGCCACAGCTCGGTCCCGTTGACTCCGTCGTCCGCCCAGAAGAAGAGCAGTCCGCCCGCCGTGGCGGAGCGTGCGTTGTTTCCGTCGAACGAAGCCGAGCCGCCCGGTCGGATGTCCTTGACCATCACCGTTCCGGCAGCGGTGCCGTCGCTCTTCCAGAGCTCGCGGCCGAACACGCCATTCGAGGGGTTCGCGTTGAAGAAGAGCGTACCGTCGACGTTGATCAGGTCGCGGGGCGTCGAGACTCCGTTCGTGTTGATGTCCTTGACGACGAAGGTTCCAGCCGCCGTGCCGTCGCTGCGAAACAGTTCGCGTCCGAGCAGGTTGTCCGTCGCCGTGTAGTAGACGAGGTTGCCGATGGGCGTCAGCTCTTGCGGAGATGGCGAGCCCGGGATGACCTTGACGATGCTGACGGAGCTGGTCCCGTTCGCCTTGTAGAGCTGCGAGCCGTTGGTGCCGTCGTTGGCGCGAAAGAAGAGCACGCCGTTCACGTCGGTGAGCTCGCCGGTGGCGGACGCACCGGGCCCCGGAAAGATGTCGAAGGTCTCGACTTGGGCGGAGCTCGGAGTTGCAAGAACGAGTGCACAGGTCAGCGCACGTACGAATCGGGGGGCAGTCATCGGCTTCATGGCGGTCACGTGCGGGGGCACGTCAGGGGGGCAAGAGCGCTTCCAGCGGGAGAGCGCAGCGGTCACAAGGGCTGTGTGCGCAGACGCGATTCCGGGGGGGCAACGGAATGCGGGTTTTCCCGACAATTTCTTGCGAGGCGCCGCTGGATAGACGACTTAGCGGGTCATGGAGCCGAGGACTCATCGCGCGACGCTCGCGCTCGGACGGCTGCGGAGCGGGGATGAAGACGCGGCGGCGGAGCTCTTCGAGCTGGTCTACGACGACCTGCGCGAGCTGGCGGCCGCGTTGATGCGACACGAGCGGACGGGACACACGCTCCAGCCGACGGCGCTCGTGCACGAGGCCTACATGCGTCTGTTCAAGGCCGAGCAGACCGAGTGGCAGAACAAGGCGCACTTCATGGGCGTCGCGGCGCGCGGGATTCGGCAGATCCTCGTCGACCACTCGCGGCGGCGCGCGGCGCTCAAGCGCGGCGGGAATCCGGAGCGCGTGACGACGAGCGAGGAAGCGGAGTGGGATGGCGGCGCCGAGTACGACCTGCTCGAGCTGGACGACGCGATGGGGCGACTGGCCGAGCTCGATGAACGCCAGGCGCGCGTGGTCGAGCTCCGCTACTTCGGGGGTCTGTCGGTGGCGGAGGCGGCTGAGGTGCTGGGCGTGTCGGAACGCACCGTCAAATCGGACTGGCAGGTCGCGCGGCTGTGGCTGCACCGCGAGCTGGCGAGCTAGTTCTCTTCGAGCTCCTGCATCGCCGTCACGAGTCGCCGGGCCGCATCCGACTCCGGCTCGAGCCCGTCGAGCTCTCCGCCGAGTAACGCCCAGGCCTCCTCCGCTCGCGCTTGTTTGCCGAGAGCTTCCGCGAGCAAGCACGCGATGTTGAGGCGCAGCGTGTTGCCGGGGGCGAGCGAACCCTGGCACGTACGCCACGCCTCCCAGGCCAGCGCCTCGGCGTCCGCGAATTCACTCCGATCGAGGAGCAGGCGAACCAGCGGCTCGGCGAGGATCGCCCGGTCGGGGTGGTTCTCGGGACGCAGGCGACTGGCGGTGCGGAGCGCGCTCGTGAGCTGCTCCTTCGCCTCGTCGCTCCGGCCCTGCAGGCGCAGAGTGTTCCCTCGGTTGAAGGTCGCCTGCACGACGTACCAGTGATCGGGGCCGAGGCGAGCGCGGAGAGTCTCCGCCACCGATCGGTAGTTGTCTTCCGCGGAGTCGAGGTCGCCGAGGCGGCGTTGAACGCGAGCGACTTCGTTGCGCGCGAGTGCGACGTTGACCGAACCCTCGCCGTAGAGCTCCAGGCGCGAGGCGAGCGCGCGTGAGAAGTTGGTTTCCGCAGCCGGGAGATTGTTCATCGCGAACTCCAGGCGCCCGAGCTGTTCGAAGCTGAGCCCCATCTCGGGGTCGTCCTCCGAGAGCTGCTCGATCAGGAGTGCGTGCGACTTGCGCAGCACGGGCTCGGCCTCTTCGGTTCCGTAGTGCACGAGCAAGAGGTGCCCGAGGTGGCCGAGCGTCTTGGCGTAGTCGAGCTTCTCCTCCGGCATCTTCTCGAGCATCGCAATCGCTTCGCGGTAGAGCTCTTCCGCGCGCTCGTTCGCGCCGCGGTGCTCTTCGATCCAACCCAGACGCTGCAGCTGCATCGCGACGAAAGGGTGCTCCGCGCTGTCGTGAATGCGCCACTGCTCGAGCGCTTCGGTGTGCAGCTCGGCTGCTTCGTCGAGGCGCCCCATGCGCGTGAGGACGCCGGCGAGCTCGCGCTGGACCATCAACCGCTCGAGCGGATTGGGCAGGTCGTTCGCCAGCTCGAGCGACTCGCGCAGCAGCTTCTCGGCGGGACGCAGGTCGTCGAGCCCTTCATAGGCACGCGCCATGCTCAACATGAGCCGCGCCAGGACGCCCGGTCGCGCCTCGAGCTCGCCGAGCCTCGCGTAGCCGCGATCGAGGATCTCACGCGCGCGAATGTCGGAGGCGCGCGTCGCGCGCGGGTCGGCCTGGTCGAAGAGGTCGACCATGAACTCGGTGACCTCCTCGGCTAGGTCGCGCTCCTCCGTCACGATGCTCGCCTGCCTCGTGATGCGTTTGGATTGCGCGTCGGTGATGATGGCGAAGACGATCACGGCGGCTGCCGCGATGGCCGAGAGGCCGACGGGGATCCAGTTGCGTCCGATGAACTTGCGAGCGACGTACAGCAGCGTCTCGGGTCGAGCCGTCACCGGGCGGTCGCGCAGGTGGCGGTCGATGTCGTCGGCGAACTCCTGCAGCGAGGTATAGCGCCGCTCGGGCTCCTTGCGCATCGCCTTGAGGACGATGTTGTCGACGTCGCCGCGGAGGTGGCGCAGGTGCCGTTGCCGGAACGAGCGCTCGCCGGGGCTGGTTGCGGAAGTGGACTCCGCGAGCGCGCTCATCAAGGCCGTGCTCGGCTTTACCGGCGTCGTCTCGCAGATCGCCCGCTCGATCGCCGTGCGCGTGCCGCTGAAGGGTAGTTCGCCGGTGAGCAGCTCGAACAGGAGCACACCGAGCGAGTAGATGTCGCTCGCCGTGGTAATCGTCTCGCCGCGAATCTGCTCGGGCGAGGCGTACTCCGGCGTCATCGCGCGCTGGGTGGTCAAGGTCTGCTCGCCACCGTCGCCCTCCGAGTCGAGCACCTTCGCGATCCCGAAGTCGAGCAGCTTCGGCTCACCGTCGGCCGACACCAGGATGTTGCTCGGCTTCAGGTCGCGGTGAACGATCAGGTTCTGGTGCGCGTGGTGCCCGGCCGCGCAGACCTTCTTGAAGAGCTGCAGTCGATCGCGAACCGAGAGCTTGTTCTCGTCGCAGTACTTCGTAATCGCGAGCCCATCGATGTACTCCATCGCGAAGTACGGCACGCCGTCCTCCGTCGCGCCGCCGTCGTACAGCCGCGCAATCCCCGGATGCGCGAGCCCCGCCAGGATCTGCCGCTCCGCGCGAAAGCGCCGCAGGATGTCGTCGGTGTCCATGCCGCGACGAATGACCTTGAGCGCAACGCTCTGATCGAACTCCGCATCGTCGCGCTCGGCCAGGAAGATCTGTCCCATGCCGCCGCGTCCGATGAGCCGCTCGATTCGATAGGGCCCGATGCTCTGTGTCCTTCCGGCAAGCGTGCCTGACTGACGCCATCGGGCCGCGTACCGTTGCCTCGGTTCGACCCACACGACGGAGGAGCAGTGATGCAAGCAGGCCAGGAGAGGTTCAATCACGAATCCATCGG
>Ga0316209_1000843_pt1 | contig 41805 bp, 46 predicted proteins | sample 6monopyrite_MG_FD_204945 | JGI IMG/M metagenome (GOLD analysis project Ga0316209, IMG submission 204945) | Microbial mat bacterial communities from mineral coupon in-situ incubated in ocean water Damariscotta River, Maine, United States -... | ecosystem: Environmental > Aquatic > Marine >...
ACGGCGGTGATCAGGCCAGCCACCGCCAGCTTTGTGGGGAGCGCGGCGGCTGGCCTGACCACCCCCTGCGTCCCGCAAATGGCCATGAGACCAGAAGACAAACGGATGGTACAGACTGTCAAGATAACGCGACGATCTTCTCGCGCGCATAGGACGTGTTGCCAAACTTCGAGAACCCGAAATCACGGTTCAGTCGATGGGGGGCTTTCGTGGCATGGGCCAGCTCATGAGCCCAGACCCCGTAGAAATTGCGCGGGTCCTGGAACCGCGTGATGGACGGCATGTAGACCTTGTCCACGGGGGGCAAATAGTACGCCTCCGTCCCCGTGAAGACGGTCGTGATGTCGATGGCATTGAAAAACGCCTGCATGTGCGGGATTGGCTCGGACGGAGGATGCTCGGGCGCGGGTTCCGGGTCGGGGTAGAAACTGTCGGGCAGGCCCTCGACCTGGCAGGCATTGAACACGCGGTAGGATTTCTGAAAGCGAAAGATGCGGGCTTCCTCGGAGTGATCATCCCCGTCGCTGCGGTCATGCTCATCGCCGCCCGCGTCTTTCCGGCTTTGACCGTAATAGACGACGACAGAGGATTTCTCGCCCTTGCGGACCTTTGCGTTCAAGGCATTGGCCTGCGGCAACGTCATCCAGAAGGGAGAGCTGTGGCCCGCCATCACGGTCCGCATCGTCAGCAGGAAGTTGTTCACTCCCTGGTAGGGTTCTCCGCCCACGCGCAGGGGGCGACAGCTGCCACCTGCGGTCCAGGGCTTGCGCCAAGGCAGGACGCCGCGCTCGATGATGCGGATGATTTCGTTTGTGATGACCTCGGAGGCATCGAATTTGGGCGTGCGGGATCGGGCCATGACTGGCGTCCTTTCGAGTTTTGGTGAGAGGAAATGGTGATCAGATTGACTGAAGGGGCCTCGGATCGTTGGCGATCCTGGCACCGAGGACTTCGACCATGTCGATGTAGGTGGTCAGCGACACGGACCTGCCGGGACCCCAGGGTTCAGAGTCGTCCGATCCGTCCCGCGTCACCCGCGGCAGGTTCGCGAAGGCAATCACATCGGTGACGGGTCGGATATCGATGAACGGGGTCCCTCGTGCGACCGCAAGAGTGGCCAAGGGAAAGCGCTCGATCGGCGCGAAGGTCGAAACGGTGGTCCAACCGAGATGGATGAATGTCCCGCCCTCTCCGCAGTTGACATGCGCGTTTGGCAATGACGCGGCCTGCTTCAAATACCCGAGATCACGCAGGACAGTCTCCCGCTCGCGCCGCTGTGCCTGCCCCGTCTGGCCGGATCGGCGTAGTTCCTTGTGTCGCCACCACGAGACAGCGGTCGCGCGCAATACGCGCAAGACACCTGTTTGCATGAGAATGCCCTTCATCAGGAACGGCAGACCGGAATCCGGCCCGGACCCATCTGAGGGACCCCAAAGGCCCTCATCCGTCAGTCACAAAACCCGAAGGACACTTTCACTCTTTAGGGATCTGATGCCGGAGAATGTTAAACGCGAAGCTCATGAGAACCGATGATCCTGCACTTTCCGGCATCAGACCCCAATGAGGAACAGGATCAGGCCCGGACACCCTCTCTCAGACACCCTCAGGCCTGACCCTCCCCGGCCCTCCTCTTTCTCTCAAAGCCCATGATTTCCGGAGGTGGCTTGTTTTTGTTCCCGTTATGTTCTATCTTGAGAACCACGCTAAGAAGGGAGATCCCCGATGGAAAGCACCACTTACGCCCTGCCCACGACGCCCAGGCAGATCGCCTATGCGCGCGCGCTGGCCTTGCGCAACCAGACGCTTTTGCCGTGGGAGGTTCAGCAAGATCGGCGCTCGTTGAGCGCCTGGATCGACGCGCAGGCCAAGCTGAAGCCGGGCGCGCAGGACAGCCGCCCGACATCAAAGCAGGTCGCCTTTGCCGAGCGTCTCGCCCGGATCAAACGCCGCGCCGTCCCGGATGAGTGTTTCCGCGACAAAGGGCTGATGTCGAAGTGGATCGACGGGAACAAGTGAAGCTGGGCAGACCCTGCTGTGATCGAGATTACTTCAGCCGATCGACAACGGATGCCCCGCCCGACCGAGCCAGCACGATCAGGCTGGACTGGATCTTGGATGTGAAGACGGAACTGAACGTGCCGATGGGCGTGCGGTCCTCCCAGACATAGGACTGCTCCAGAATATCCGTGTTGATCTCGTCCAGCATGACCCATTTGCGGACATGGGTCTCCAACCCTACGCGCTGCGACTCGATTTGTGGTACCTCGATAAACTTGCGCGAGTCCAAGGGCGGCTGCGTCGTGATCGGCAGGATGAACACCACGGTCTCGCTATCGGACTTGGCGACAGTGACGGCGATGCAGACAGGCCTCGTCTTTCGACCCTCGGTCTCGCCCGCCATCTGTTCTCGTTTCCATAGGAACGGGTAGCGGAAAACCTCTCCAGCACTCGGCTTAGTCATCAGACTGCGTCAAGTCCCGCTCGAGCCCTTCTATCATCAGCGCCTTGAGATCCTCGGGCATCTCGTCAACCATATGAGCCTGTTGCGTGGCCCCCCGCGCGAGCTGCTGGTACTGGTCCATGCTCATCAGCACGAATTTGGGTTTGCGATGCTTGGTGATCGCAATCGGCGACCGAATGGCCGCGTCGAACAGGTCACTTGTGTGCCGCGTAAGGTCGGCCGCCTTGAACTCGGGAAGCTCATGCATGATCTGGGTCTCCATTTGTGCAGAATATACATACATTCTGGATATTCTGCAAGAGATGGGTTGAGCCCTCCCATGTGTCATCCGAACCGCTGCACGGTTTCAGTGTAGGTGTACATATTGGCGGTGATGCCGTTCTCGATGGACTCGTCCGAGGTCAGATGGTCGTAGCCGCGATAGACTGCCAGCGCGCCGTAGCGATCGAGCGTGACGAACGCCCCTGCCCGCCCGATGTCTGTCGGATTGAAGACTAACGGCAGGGCCTCGATCTTTTCGATCTCCGCTTCCGACACGCGAAGCCGCTTATCAATCTCGGCGCGGGTCTCATCCTGTCCCGCGTGTTCTTCTTCCAGCGCCTGATACTCGGAGAGCCGTTTGGTATGAACCGCTTCTTCTTCATCCGTCATAGGTGCCGGATCGCAGGACAAGGACCGCAGGCCGTGGCTATAGCCGTGAGGCAGGTCGAGTGCGACCTCGATCCACTTCCAGCCCTCAACCGCAACCGTCTCAGCCTCGGCCTGGAGTTTCTCCGTCACCAGCCGATCGAGCAAGGCAGGGTTCTCGAGCGAACTGTCGCCATCGCCCTGGAAGAGGTCATGCAGCATCGGTCTGACCCTTGTCAGGCAGGGACACAAACGCGCGGAACCGGTAGAACGGGTGCAGAGCGACGCGCTGCATGTTTTCCGCAAGGGAATCGTCCTCGGCCAGGATGTCGGACGCTGCATCCCGCACAATGCAGGGGATTGGCGTGGTCTTTGCCAAACGCTTCTCCTTCACCAGCAGGGACAATGCTAGGAACCGGCGGCCCCCGGTTGGGTTCTCGAACTTGCCAGTCTCGGTACCATCGTCAGCCAACACGGGCCGCTCGCTCAGGCTCTGCATGAGGCCGCGGTGAGCGATGTCTTCGGCCAGGTCCTCGACGGACACGCCGGCCTTGATGCGCCGCGCGTTGGAGTGCCTCAACATCAGTTTGTCGAAAGGGATATCCAGGGACCGGGACAGGGTGATTATCTGGACAGCTTTGGTCATCAGATATTCTCCACGACGGGCGTCGGAAGCCACTCTTCCGATCTCACTTTCGGTCACCATCAAACCTACACTCCTTTCCCTCTCCCGGTGGTTCTTGACCGCGGTCAAGAAGTTCATGTGGGAGCAAGTTGTGTGCGTAGGACCCTTTCAAAATAGGCGTCAGGGTGTTTGATCGTGTCTGCTCTTGCTATCAGGTAGTCAAAGACGAGAAGCAGTTTTCCTGCGCCTGCTTTCTGGATGCCATGCCGCAGTTCGTCTTTGCTTATTGTAAGCAATCGACCCAGGTCGTATAGAATGCGGGTAAGTGCTTCTCCTGTGCGCGGCGGTTCTGGGAAAAATCCCGCAACGTGGGTGAAGTCTTCCCATGCCATGCGTGCTGGGTCTCGGTTCATCGTGGGTTTGGTTTGTGCGGTTTGTTCACCGCGATTGACTGTAGTGGGAACATTCTTTTTAATATCTTTTTTTATAGACTCTATGTGCCGGACATTTTGACCGTTTGTGGCGGGCAGATCGTTGGAATCTGGTGTATGAGGTCGGTGTTCGATAGTTAGTAAATTATCTGCGGTACCAGTTTTTGCTGCGGCATGGTGTTCACCGTAGCTTGCGTCGGTATCGGCTCCGAGGGCTCTAAGTTCTGAGATAACGCTCAGGACTGCATCAACGGTTAATGTTGCTCGACGCAGGACATTTCTGATCATGTTGAGGGTAGAGAGCTTTGCTTCATCGAAGCGTGTCTGTTGGAGTAGCGAAGCACGTAGGGCCAACGCCTCAGCCTTCAGTGAGCGCAAGCGCTCGCGTTCTTCGGTGAGCTGCAAGGCTTGTGTCGCGAGCGAGCCGTACCTCTCGATCAAGGGCTTCAGGTCGATACCGAAGGCATCTCTGATAACGCCTCCATACCGCAGCGGAAAGCGTTTGCCATTTGCTGAATTCTTGCGTTCGATCAGTTCAGCAGCTGAGAGGCGTCCCAGGCTGCGTCGAATTGTTCTCTCATCGAGTCCATTGGCGCGCTCTGACAGAGAAGCGTTCGATGGGAACACGACAGTGAGCGTAAGTCGCTGGCTGTCCTGAATCTCACGTTCTTTGCGGGGTAGGAAGCTAATGAGCGCGGTCAGAACGGCGAGGTCATTGGTTGTGAGACCGAGCTCCTTCCTCAGTACGCGAACTGGGCCCAGAAGCTCATAGGGGTTAGGGCAGGGCAGAGATATCCGTTCCGCCAGGGCGGTTGTTGTTTCATTTGCATGTCTCATGGTGTTTCGGAAGAAAAAGCTTCCCCGTTCACCGCGAGCGGTGTTGAAATCGATCCGTTTTGGGGGTATCAATCAGGTGTCGAGACTGATTGAGGCCCTTCGGAAGCATCGCTTTCGGGGGGTCTTTCTTTTTCTAGCCGGTCCTCCTTTCGTTTTCTGCTCGTTGCTTTTGATGTCTTGACCGCGGTCAAGACACGGGGGTCGTCACTCTGGCCCGTCTTGACCGCGGTCAAGAAGCTCCATGACCAGCTTCCTGACTGCCTCCTCAACACGAGGGACAAGATCCGCGTCCACATCGATGGTGATACGGTTGCCCTTTCGGCCGATCTTCACGCGCTCACTGGGGTGTGTCTTCTGCGTCGATGGTTTGGTGGCTGTCAGCAAGGCAACCGCCGCTTCGAGACGGTCGGGGCCCGGTATGTTGCGAGGGATTTTGCCGGCAACTTCTCGGGCTCTCGCGACGTCTTTCTCGCACAGCCTGAAAAGCTTTTCCCAAACCCGTCGACCAACGCCGTGTGCAGGTCCGATAGCCTGGATCAGTTCCATCGGGATGCCCGTAGCGATACGGTTCATCCGCGAGACGAGCGATTCATCGATCTGAAGTGCCCGATACGCGATCGTTTGAGCGTTCTTGCGCGTTTCTTCGGTTTTCCCAAGTTCTCGAATGATTCCGGCGACAAACAGAGCCCTTTCGATGAACGATGGATCTTGGCGCGCATTATTCTCTACGCCTTGGGCAATGAGAGCTTCCTCGTCGGTCATCTCCATGACCGTAGCGCGCACTTTCTGACCAAGTTGGCGACAAGCGAGAAGCCGACGGCGTCCATAGACGATCTCAAGCGCACCGTCCTCGGTTCGGCGAACCAGCACTGGAACCTTTTGACCGTGCTCGCGGATCGACGAGACAAGCTCATCCAGACCATCGCTTGGATCGATGCGGTCCATGACCGCGGACATCCGTATGGCGGTCGGGTCGATCAGCCGCGTGGCGTGTTTATCCTCTTCGAGCACAGATGCTTGAGCGCGAGCTACAGTCGGGCTCGTCCGTTTCACATCCAGATCGTCGTCTGAAGGCGGCGTTTTGCCCATCGCGTTCTTGAGTGAGTCCCCGAAGACCTTACGCGCCATGGCTACGCCCCCATGCTTTCAGGATTTCGCGTTCGACTTCGTCGGTCACGCGCGAGACGGACTCGATCGCGCGCTCGTAAGTTCTGCGGTTCACGTCGCGAGGTTCGACCTCGAAGATGCTCTGCTGGGTGTTCGCAGCATCACCCACGGCTGTTGATTTCAGGAACTCGGCAGACAGCACGGCATCCCCGAGGACTGTCCGAAGCAGAGACGAAATCTGCACCTGCGGACCATCCGTATTTTCGTAGCGGGTGATCAGAACTCGCACGAAGTTCAGTCCATGTTCCGGGGCGTGTGCCTCGACGACGCCCATCAGGTTACTCGCCATGCCCAGAAAGCTCGCCAGCGACATGACATCGAGCATCGATGCGTTGAGCGGGATCAGGACCCCGGTCGATGCAAAGAGGGCAGAGATCACCGAGAAGTTCAGCTGCGGTGGGGTGTCAAATATTACCACATCATATCGGTTGAGGACGGGCTCAAGCGCTTCCCGGATGCGGCTATGGAACGTGGTGGCGCCGTGTCTGAAGCTCAGGGCGACCTCGAACTCGTACTCCATGATGTCCATGGATGCCGGGATCAGATCCACGGTCGGGAAGTTTGTTTTGCGAATGATCTCTGTTGCGGGCAGTGGATCGTCGGATCGGATAAGATCGTATGACGTGGGCATATCCGGATCCAGCTCGGGAGTAACCCCGAATAGGTTTGTCAGACTTGCCTGGCTGTCGAGGTCGATCAGTAACACCCGGTAGCCGCGCAGACCCAGTAGTTGCCCTACATGCGCAACAGATGACGTCTTGGCGGAGCCACCCTTCAGGTTGAAGATCGTCAAGACCTGACAAGCCTCTCCCGGTCTTCTGTGCGGGTGTTCTTCTGGCTTTATCCTTCCAGTCTCGAGAAGTACGCGTTGTGCCTCGACCATCTCCTCTGCAGAGAAGCTACGGCGGTTGCCGCCCTCCAAGACACCTTCGGGAAAGCCTTCGAGGTTTGACACATGATGGCGAAAGGTATTCTGATTAATGCGAAGCAGTTCAGCCGCTTCCCGCATGGCGAAGCGTCGGAGGCCCTTCTGAGCGTCCGGTGGGAAGGTTTCCTGCGCATGTTCACGCAACCGACTACCAAGCCGCTTGGACATGACTTCAAATCTCTGGGAGGCCCGTATCCCGTTCATCACTGCCCTCAAGTCTTTATTGTTTTGCAAAGCTTAACAGATATTGTGGATAAATCCAGACCAAACCGTTGAGCGGCCTGGCGGCGTTGAAGGCACCGATTTCTGTCGACCGTAAACTGTTAAAAATCAGCGTCTTGGGCGACTGCGCTCTCACTCTACTTCAACACCTCGTTGCCAGCTACGAAGTGACCACAAGATGTATTGTGAGTGCGTACAGAAATCAGTCGGCAGAATCGGATGGGCGATTCTCGGGAATCTCAATCGAGCAGCCCCAGCCTCTCAGCCCGCTCCAGTAGCATCTTCACCGAAGAAGGCTGCCAGCTTGTCCGCCCGCGTGGCGTGCGCTCGCGCATCGCTTCCAGCCGGGTGCAGATCGCCTGAAGCGTGATGTCGGGATCTGCGCCCTTGATGCCGGCGACGATCGCGGGCAGACGGTCGTCGGTTTCGCGGCGCCCGGCGCGGGCCAGCACCTCGGCAGGCAGGAACCCATCGCGAACATAGGCCTTCACAGCGCGCAGCAGGCGGCTTTGTGTCCAGCGACGCGCCTCGGGCAAGGGGCCGTTGATGATGCGCACCACGTCTTCCCAGGCCAAGTCGGGCCGCAGGCGGCGGACATGGGGCACCCAATCTTGGGCCGTCTCGTTCAGACGCTCCATGTAGCCGTCCTGTCGTGCCAGCCGCACTTTGCGCAGAGCGGCTGGGTCCTTGGCCCGCAGCCCAGGGTTCCCGCCTACGCGGCCCTTTGTGCGAGCGCTGGCAAGGCCGGCCTTGGTGCGTTCCCGGATCAGGGCGCGCTCGAACTCGGCCGCGGCCCCCAGCACTTGCAACGTGAACTTGCCCTGCGGGGATCCAGTATCGATAGGGTCCTGCATCGAGCGGAAGAAAGCACCCTTGGCCTCCAGCCGTTCAATCACCTCCAGCAGATGCGACAGGGATCGCGCGAGGCGGTCGATCCGCACGACGACCAGTGTGTCGCCCTTGTCGATCCGTTCCAGCACCCTTGCCAGCACCGGCCGCGCACGATTGCCGCCCGAGGCATGTTCTTCGTGGATTTCGGCGCAACCCGCAGATTTCAGCGCCTGCGACTGGGGCAGGGGGGTTTGATCCTCTGTGGATACGCGGGCATAGCCTATCAGGGGCATGAAAACAGTCTTTTTGCAGTTTCATATAGCGCCAATAAACGACCGTTTATAAACGGATGCAAGAGCGCTCTCTGTGGCCCTGCTCAACGGAAAGCCCTTGGTTTCCATAGGCTGAGCGCGACGAGAGAGCCCTCGTCGACCATCGCCCGCGCGTGCTATATAATGATCGCAGGCGCACTCTGACAAAACCCTTGGATAAAGCGCAAAATACCAGTATTTTGCACATATGAAACCTCAAGCACCTGCCTTTCATGATGAATCTGAAACTCTCTTCCTCGACGCTGAGGAGGTGGAACAGTCGCCCGAGGGCGATCTTTGGTTCCTGCCCGGTCCCATGGAAGAGGAGCCGGATTATCTGCCCCCGGGACCACGGGCCGAGCCGCGTGAAGCCGAGGCCCTCGACGACTGGCGGAAAGCAGAAGCGGGTCATGCCGCGCAACTTGCCCGTGTGGCCGGTCGCGTCGGCGCGCTGGACGACCGGCTGAAGCGCGGCCCGGAAGGATGGCGGCACAGGTTAGCCCTGATCGAGGCTGCCGACCTCAGCTGGTTCGTGGGTGACCGCATCGGCCCGGATCGGCTGGCGCTCTGGATCTCAATGCGCATTTCCGGCCTGCAAGACGACACCGCGGCACTCGCGCGTGTTGGTTGGGCGCTGCGTCGTCTGACTGGGGGGCCAGGCCCAGAGGTGGACTTGTCTGCTTTTCTCGATCGCCGCGATCCCGAGAACATGGCAGATCAAGCCGAGGCCTTCGCGGATCGCGCGGGCGGTTGGCTGGATCTGATGGCACAAGCCGCCGATCTTCACCCTGTGACCCGCGCCTGTGTGGGCTTTCACTTTTGGAGCCTCGCGGGCCTCGGACAGCAGGGCGATCGAATGGAAGCGGCAATCACCGCTGTGCGGATCGCGGCCACCGAGGGCAAAGGCGCAGTCTTTGCGCCTCTGGCTATGGGTGGGGCAGGGGGGCTTCGCGCCGGTGGTCCGCCCGCGGACCGCCTGGCGCGCTGGCTTGACGGGATGGAGACGGCGTGTCTGACCGCGATGCGACACCTCGACGATATCGAGGCATGGTCAGCGAGGGCGGCAGCCGACATGACCTCGCTCTCGGGCAAGACCCCACGCGCGTTGCGCGCCCTGCTGACCGAATGGCCCCTAGTCTCCGCTCCGATGGCTGAGACCCTTACAGACTCGAGCCGCGCCGCGGTCCAGCGTAACCTCGCCTGGATGGAAGCGCGGGGTCTGGTCCGAGAGCTAACCGGGCAAGGACGCTATCGGATGTGGCGCACCACGAACTGAAGGCCGCAGAAGACTTCGCCGATTTTGCTGGCGGCCAAGGTGACCTTCATAACTCGCGCGCCAGTAGGGCGTGAAGAAACCCGTATGCAGTTAATGCATTTGTTGCACCCAGTTAACGTGACATCACCGTTGAATGTGTTATGATCCGCGAGAAAGACTTCAGAGGGGCGTGGATCGCGCAACCCCAAGCGCTTTGCTCTCGCCCTTTGCTGCCTGCCTTATACGGGAGGACACATCATGCGACGGGAGGCGCATCATGTAGAGAAGGTGATCCGCGTGGTCGAATCCGGGTCGGACGCGGCGCGTTCGCCTCTGGCGGCATCTTGGCGGCGCTCGATGGAGCATCACGGTCTTGATCCCGCCAATGACAAAGCGCCTTATCTGATCGAATGCAGCGAACTGGCTCGACGCCGGGACGAACTCGGAAGACTCCTCGCAATGGCGACGCCGAAGCTGGATGAGCTTTTCGCGCTTGTCGGCGCCTCGGGCTGCGGGGTTCTGTTGACCGATGCAACCGGGATCGTGCTCGACCTCAGATGCGCCGATGCGGATGCAGCAACCTTTCGCAACTGGGGTCTTCACCCCGGTGCCGACTGGAGCGAGGCGCACGAGGGCACGAACGGGATCGGCACCTGCCTGGCCGAAAAGCGCCGGATCACCATCCATCGCGAGGATCATTTTTTCGCGCGGAACACGGCCCTCAGCTGCATGGATGCGCCAATCTTCGGGGCGGATGGACACATTCTTGCGGCACTCGATGTCTCATCAGCGCGCGTTGACGAGACCGAAGGCTTCAACCGGCTGTTGTCTAACACGGTGTCCCAGTACGCTCAGGTCATCGAGAACTGTCATTTCAGATCGTCCTTCCCCAATGCGCGGATAATCATGGCAGGCCCGGACGGGATCGATGCAACAGCCCTATTGGCCGTGGACGGAGATGATCTGGTGATCGGTGCTACCCGTACCGCGCGCCGCATGTTCGGGCTTGAGCCGACTGGACAGATCAAACCCCGTCCGACAGTGGACCTTTTTGGTCGGGACGACGGCCCCACGGGCTTCAAGAAGGCTGAACGGGCTGCGGTTGTCCGCGCACTGGTCCGCGCAGATGGCAACGTCTCGCAGGCGGCACGGATGCTCGGGATCGGACGCGCCACGCTCTATCGGCAGATGCGCCGGCTCGGAATCGAAAGGTAAGACCGGCCAGCTGTCTCACTGCTGAGACACAGCGGCCCATCAGCCATACTTGGCTCTATTCGCCCCCCAATACCTCTGTGGCATGCTGATATCGGACCGGGAGGAGGTTCCGGTCAATCAACGGAGGAAAACCATGAACGAGATGAGCAAACCCGAAAGCGTCCGTGTCTCGCCCTTCAGGGACCGGTACGACAACTTCATCGGCGGCAAATTCGTTGCCCCGGTTGACGGCGCCTATTTCGACAATGTAACCCCGATCAACGGGCAGACAGTCTGTCAGGTCGCGAGATCAGGTCCTGCCGACGTGGAACTGGCACTCGACGCCGCGCACGCCGCAAAGGCGCAATGGGGGGCCACGTCCGCAACGGAGCGGGCGACCATAATTCTCAAGATCGCGGACCGGCTGGAGGAAAATCTCGATCTTCTGGCTCGGGCCGAAACCTGGGACAATGGTAAACCGATCCGCGAGACGACGGCCGCCGATATTCCACTTGCGATCGACCATTTCCGGTATTTCGCCGGGGTATTGCGGGCGCAGGAAGGCACCATGTCCCAGATCGATGCGGACACTGTGGCCTATCACTACCATGAGCCTCTCGGCGTGGTCGGCCAGATCATCCCGTGGAACTTCTCGATCCTGATGGCCGCCTGGAAGCTGGCCCCGGCCTTGGCGGCGGGTAACTGCATCGTGCTGAAACCCGCGGAGCAGACCCCCGCAGCAATCCTGGTGCTGGCCGAACTGATCGCGGACCTGCTGCCTGACGGCGTGCTGAACGTCGTCAACGGCTACGGTGCCGAGGTCGGCGGGGCGCTGGCCGAAAGCCCGCGCATCGCCAAGATCGCTTTTACCGGCTCGACCGAGACCGGCCGCAAGATCATGCAGGCCGCGACCAAGAACCTGATCCCGGTGACGCTGGAACTCGGCGGCAAGTCGCCCAACGTCTTCTTCTCGGATATCATGGCCGAGGACGACGCGTTTCTCGACAAGGCGGTCGAGGGTTTCGTGCTGTTCGCGTTTAACCAGGGCGAAGTCTGCACCTGCCCCAGCCGTGCTCTGATCCAGGAAGACATCTACGAGGACTTCATCGAACGCTGCATCGCGCGGGTGAAAGCCATCAAACAGGGTGATCCGCGCGACATGAAGACCATGGTCGGCGCTCAGGCCAGCGAGGAGCAGCGTGACAAGATCATGTCCTACTTCACCATAGGTGTCGAAGAGGGGGCCGAGGTGCTGACAGGTGGCGGTATGGCCGCCGTTTCGGACGACATAGCAGGCGGCTTCTACATCCAGCCCACGATCCTGAAGGGTCACAACAAGATGCGCGTCTTCCAGGAGGAAATCTTCGGCCCTGTCGTGTCGGTCACAACCTTCAAGGACGAAGCCGAGGCCTTGGCGCTGGCCAACGACACCATGTACGGCTTGGGTGCCGGTGTCTGGAGCCGAGACGCCAACCGCTGCTACCGCATGGGCCGCGGGATCGAGGCGGGCCGTGTCTGGGTCAACAACTATCACGCCTATCCCGCCCATGCTGCTTTCGGCGGATACAAGCAATCGGGGATTGGGCGTGAGAACCACAAGATGATGCTCGACCATTATCAGCAGACCAAGAACATGCTGGTCAGCTACAACCCAAACAAGCTTGGTTTTTTCTAAGGGAGAAGAAAAGATGTCAAAAACGATGAAAGCAGCCGTGGTCCGCGAATTCGGTGCGCCTCTCCGGATCGAGGAAGTACCCGTCCCCGAGGTCGAGCCCGGCATGATACAGGTCGCCATTCAGGCCTCCGGCGTGTGCCACACGGACCTGCACGCCGCCGAGGGTGATTGGCCCGTCAAGCCCAAGCCACCGTTCATTCCCGGCCACGAAGGGGTCGGATGGTGATGTCACGTTAACTGCCCTATTGTTGTTCGCGTCGCGATTTCTTCTTATCTGACTGCAATGCAGACATCGGCTATCAGCTACAAGCGCCATCGCTTTCCATCCCAGATTATCGCTCACGCGGTCTGGCTCTACATGCGCTTCAACCTAAGCCTGCGTGAGGTTGAGGAGATGTTGCTCGAGCGCGGAATTGATGTGTCCTACGAAACCATCAGGCGCTGGACGGTCAAATTCGGGCCTCAGATCGCCCAGAATCTGCGACGGAGGCAAGCCCGTCCGGGTGATGTTTGGCATCTGGACGAAGTCGTCGTGAAGATTGCCGACAGGCCATTCTGGCTCTGGCGCGCGGTCGATCAACATGGGGTTGTGCTGGATGAAATCCTCCAGTCCAGTCGGAATAAGCCGGCTGCGAAACGTCTGATGCTCAGACTTCTCAAGCGTCATGGCTTCGTGCCAAAACGGATTATAACGGACAAGCTGCGATCCTATGGCGCTGCCAAGCGCGACGTAGCGCCCGGTTTGGATCATTGGTCGCACAAGGGCCTGAATAATCGCGCAGAGAACAGCCACCTGCCGTTTCGAAAGCGGGAACGGGTGATGCAAGGACACCGATCACCCGGCGGCTTGCAGCGCTTCGTGTCTGTTCACTCAGCAACCCGAAACTGCTTCTTTGTCCCATCCTGCCGCCGCACAGCCTTAACCATCCGCTTCCATCGGTTGCAGGCACTTGATGTCTGGAAAACGGCTGCGAACATCGCCTGATCCCACTAACGCGATGCCTTCGCCGATTGCCGACAGGTTAACGTGACAACACCCCACAGTCATATCCTCGAGCCCGGAGTTCCTCGAAAATGCGGATGCGAGTCAGTCGCTCGCGCTTGGGCTTCCGCGCGTTCACCGCCAGCATCTCGTCGAGCATGTCTTTCCAAGGCCCGATCTTCGGCAACGGCTGAATGGTCCGCTCATAGGTGAGCTCCGTCGCACCGGACCGGATCACCTTGCGCACCGTGTTCCGCGATACTCGCAGCTCCCGGCAGATCTGCTTGATCGACTTGTTCGGCATTGGCCTCGGACCAATGGCGGCTCAATGCCTCAATCCTGAAAATACGCCCGCCGGATCTTCGCTATCGTCTCCACGACCAACATCCCACACTGTGCTCCCCGATGACCTCGGGGGCATCATCCACATCAGTGTAAGGGGGTCATTTTTGGACGCCGATCACCCCGCTACGGGGTCAATTTTGCATGCCGGTTCACAATCTTCATCAACCCGCACTTAGAATGTGTCGACTATGAATCCTTTGGCTATACCGGCCTCAATCTCTTCAAGGCTCTTGCGTTTCAGCGATCTATACTGCGGGATTGCCTCAGACAGCGCAACACCTGTCTTGAGATGCGTCACTATTGCCATGGAGGCGTGATGCCGCAGGAAGATTACGGCGCTTGCCGATCTTTCGACCTTCAAGTCTGCAAAGAATGATCGATAGCGGGCGGCCATATCTGTGAATGACTCGCCATCGGGGTAAGGTGTTTCGAGGAAGGAATGTGTGTTGCTGTATATCTCTTCCATTGGTCTACCGTGGTGCGTGCCGTAGTTGACCGGGTTCAGCCGTGGGTCAGCGATGACCGGGAGGTCTAGATGACCAAAGCAGAGTTCTGCGGATTCGATACAGCGCTGCTGACTAGAGCAGACTACTATCGTATCGTCGGGATCTGCGCCCTCAGGAAAGGCCAAGTAGCGTGCAAGCCCTTTACCCCAGTCCGAAACGCCCTGATCGCTCCACCCGGAAACGATGCCCAATTCATTGTTTTTACTCGGCAGATGATCGCAATAGTAAAGTGTCAGCATGCCGTCTCCTTTCTTCGTGTTGTAATAAGCAATATGGCGACTCCAAGCGTCGTGACAGCGGCAAGGATGATGTTGGATAAGAAGACCTCGCCGAAGACGAGAATCCGGCCGCCGAGATAGAGCCCGATGGTACTGCCCGCCTGGTAAACCGCGTTCCAGCGGGCGTGGAAGGCGAAGCGCTCCGGCTCTGGCACTGCATTCACAGCGGCGCTACGCAGAATGGCTTGGTTCGCCGTCATCAGTGCATTTATCGCCAAGAATACAAGTGCACTTGGTATCAGCGCACCGTATCCGAACGCCGCCACGATGTAGAAACCAAATAACGCTACAACGGTCGCCAAGAGCACCTGATCGATGCGTATCTGTGGCGGAATCCAGGACAGGCTGGCCGAAGCGAGGACCGATAGGCCGGCCGCGGCGAAGACGAGAAATGACAGCACCATATCCGGTTTCTTGAGCGCCAAGGCGTCAAACACGTAGAGCGGGAAGTAGCCCAGGAAGGCAGACGCCGCGAGCATGATCAGTCCATTAGATGCATAGTTATAAAGCGTGGTGCGGCTTGGTTTCACAGCAACTGCCCGCGGCGGCGCAACTGGCCTTCTAGGCTCCGCAGCCGCCCTCCTGCGCAGCACCAGGAACAGAAGCAACGCTCCGGTCGCCCCGGTGCCTAAAAAGAACACCGGACCACCGAATGTCGCAGCTATCAGTAGCATCGCGGGGATGATGGTCAGCCCGGTAGTGGGCGAGGCCATATGCGAGAGCCCGGTGCGTTTTAGGATGGCTGAGACGGTGTCGGCATCGCTCGCACTCGTGTAGGTCACTACGCCAACGCAAGGGTTGCAGGCCCCAGCAACCGCCCGCATCAAGATGAACAGAACTAGGCTATCCGAAACGCTTGCGATGAGGTTTGCCGCCACACTAACCGTAAGTCCTGCAATGAGGATGTGCCTCGGCTGAAGGTTGCGCAACGTCGTCGAGAGCGCTAAGCCCATCAAAAATGCGCAGGCCGGGAAGGCGGACACAAAGAGCGAGATTTCTAGCGGCGATGGGCCATACTCAGCCACGATGTAGGGCAACAAAAGCGGCCCAATGGCGATCTGGGTCGCCACAAAAAAAACGCCGAGAAAGCGTTCCGTTCCGGTCATTGGGTTGTCATCGTTGGTGTTGTGACGATTTCCACTTGGCCCAGCACCCGTTTCGCCATGTCAGTCAGGGCCTCGACGCTGTCGCCGGTAAAAGCCACAACACCTAGGCGGCTGTGAGAACTCTTTACCTCCGGCACGATATGGCCGGGGCCTACGAAGAGCTCTTGATAACCGATGCTCGGATGCTCAATTGGAAAGCCCATAATGTTCTCAATCCGACCCTGCGGCGCGGTCAAGAACTCGGCATGCACCGCGCCTACCTCGGGGGCTGTCCGGTAAGGCGCCACCTCAAGCTGCACGCCTGCTGCCGCGTCGACCACAGCCGCAGAAATGTCGACGCCGGACTTAAGGTGCACAAGCCGTGGGTCCTCCCCGCCACCAAGACGTGGCATCGCCTCGATGAGACGCACACCGTGCGTGCTGTCTTTCATCTGCGCGTAGATCGGCACGTTCCTTAGGCCGAGCTCCGTGCAGATCAATTGCAGGTTGCGGGCGACATCGGCCTCGATCTCAGCGCTGCGCGCGTATGGGATCGACTTGCCTAGTGCCACGCCAAAGGCCGCGCCTGGCTGCTGGCTCGCGCTGCGAATACCGAGTGTGAGCAAAGTAAACTGTCCCCGATGGTCGACAAGACCGTTCACGCCAACCTCGGGTCCGTCGAGATACTCTTCGACTACTACTGTTCCGTCTCGGGAACTCGTCGCGGCTTCTGCGAACGCAATCTCTACAGCCTCGGCAGAATCAACACGGCTTACACCTACTTGACCAATCCCGTCATTGGGCTTCAGCACGACCGGATATCCTAAGCGTGCCGCGATCTTTCTAGCCGCCGCGCCAGACGTGCCGGTCTCAGCGTGCGGAACCGCGACCCCAAGTGCACCGAAGATTTGGCGATAGCGCCCCTTCTCGGTGGGAAATCGAGCGATGTCTGACGGGATTGGACAAGGCATTCCGAACGCTTCTGCCAAACGTGCTGCAATCAGGACTGTTTTGTCTGCGCCCCCGGAAACAACGAAGTCGGGCGGGTCATCGCCTAGCGCGGCTACGATACCATTAAAGTCGTAGCGGTTGGCGTGTACATTACGGTCAGAGATAGCGAGCCCGGGCGCATCGGCGCGATCATCTGCCACGGCCACGCTATAACCGCGGGCGCGAACGGCCTCGATCAAAGAGAGTTGGGGAAAGCCTCCTCCCACGACAAGCATGCTGGTGCGATTAGATTTTGGCACGATCAGGATCCACTATCGACATAAGGTTTGACATATCGAGGCCGTCGAGCATGCGGCGTTCGAGACGGCAGTTCGTGTAACGTTTGAATAGACACTCGTAATCTCCCTCCAACGCGCCAATCAAGATACGCATTGAATCTTCATGTAGGACCAAAAGGCGATGGTTAAGTGGCTCCGAAGTTAGAAAATCACACGTCCGCCCCAAAACATCGATGTTGGTCTCACCTCTGGGCGGGCGCCATGTCCAACGATCTGCCCTGGTTTTGTAGTAAGGCGCTCGAACTTCAGCAATTTTTGCCTTGGGTTGCTGAGTGTAATCGCCGTAATCACGTGCAGCCAAGCGCGCATCGGTGCGGAGCGCGTACCCAAATCGGTCAGCCACGATCTTCGCCGTGTCATAGGCTCGGCGTTGAGGGCTACTAACGACTTCAACAATCTTACAATCCCTTGTGCCATCGGACAACTCCTCGGCCTGCCGTACCCCATCAGTTGCTAGCGGGATGTCTGTCTGCCCCCAATAATAACCAGGGCGTGACGTGACCGCGTGGCGAGTGATCCAGAGCACACTCATGGCTGCGCAATCTCGATTTGATTAACGGGACGTTGACCTGTTCGCCAGGCAAAAATATCACTGATTACTTGACTTGCTTTCTTTCTGACTGCGCTTTTGGTTTTTGCGCCGACATGTGGTGTCATGACCACCCGGTGGGATCCGAATTCAACAAAGCCCGGATCAACGAAGTCGACGACGTAACCGTTGATCGTGCGATTACGTAGACCCACCGTAACGAGGTGCGGATCTATGGCTTCAAGATATGCCACGTTGACCAGCCAAAGAGGTCGAGTAGCTTGCGCAAGAAGTGCCTCGTCAAGAATATTCACTGTCTGTGGATTACCTTTCACAGCGACGGCCAGCACGTCGGATTGCGCCACTAACGAGTGCAAATTCGGGGCGGATATCACGCCCTCTGGAAGTGTTCGGGGCGTTCTGTTCCAGACTTGAACCGGCATACCAAACCCCTGCGCACGCGCACATAGAGCTTGACCGAGGCTGCCGAATCCAATGATGCCGAAGCGTAGCGAGTCCATATCCTCGGTCAGCAATGCTCCGGGCACTCTATCGGGATTGATCACTATGTCTAGCCGCCGCACCAAAGACAAAAGACCTGCGAAGGCTAAGTCGGCAACTGACCCGCTCGATGCAGCAGGACAGTTCGTCAGCGTGATTCCACGCTTTGCAAGCGCAGCATGCTCAACTCGATTGGTATGCACACCGAAACGGCAAATCAGCTTCAGATTAGGCGCTCGGTCAAGATCAGCGGTCCCAAGATACTCATTCCCCAGAATAATGATCTCGGTTTTGCTCATGTCAGCTGGCAACTCACGAGGAGACAGGCGTATAGAAAATGCGTCTTGTAATTCTGATAGCGCATCCGCCAATTGAGTAAGCCCGGAAGAGGTAACGAGCACCTCAGGTCGGTCAAAGGCGCCAGTGCCCCCTTCCGATTGAGAAGAACAGGCGACCCTCATCATCCTAGGAACGCATCCAGTACTGTAGTGGCCTGCGCACAGTTGAGACGGGGATCCATAGCAGATGTGTACGAGCGGCTCAGGTCCTTCTCCTCTTTGAGGTCATGGCCGTCTAAGCACTCTGTAATGTCTGCCCCGCTCAGCTCCAAGTGCAGGCCGCCGAGCGGCAAGCCTGCAGTCTCGACCGCCTTCCGGAACGCTTCCGCCTCACGTGTGATGTTGGACAGCCGCCGCGTGACAGTTCCACCTGGTAATCTCTCGGCATTGCCATGCATCGGATCGCAAATCCAAAGCGGTGCGGATAGTATTTTTTGCGAGACCTCTATGAGCGCGGGCAGCTTGTCGGCAACGTGCTCTGAGCCCATGCGTGAGATAAGGGACAACCGACCTGGTAGCTTGGGCCCAATCGCTTGGATGATCGCCTTGAACTCTTCCACATCGCAGTCCGCGCCGATCTTGACTCCAATCGGGTTCGAAATGGTGGCCGCAAAAGCAGTATATGCCCCCGTTGGCGCGCGCGTACGATGACCGACCCAAAGCATATGCGCTGATGTGCAGAGAAGCCGACCGTCATTCTCAAGCCGGGTGAGTCCGATATCATATGGTAACGAAAGCGTTTCATGTGCGGTTGCGAGCGGCCAAGAGAGAGGCTGCATGGCAAAGATCGAGAGTATGTAGCGTGACAAAGCTCGCGCAAAAAGCAGACGCGCCAAGCTTGGATCCCGCGCTTCTGCCGAAAAACGCGCCGCATTGATCATATCACCGCGGTAGCTTTCTAGCTCCGCCTCACCCCGTTTCTCTGTCGGGTTGGAGCGCGGCTTTGCCAACTGCCCCGCCGCCCGTGCAACCAGGATCGGCTCTAATTCAATAGCAGCTTTGATCCGCCGGCCAAGGTGGTCAAGGCAGGTCGCCAGCGCAGGCGCTTGGTGGATGCTAGCATCGCTAAGGCGTTCCGCACAGTCGCCGCCCATCAAAACGACGCCTTGGCCGGTAGCTGCGTCTCCCAACCGCTGCGCTAGGGCGTCGATTTCTGTTGACGGCAAAAGCGGCGGGCTTTCGCGCAGATACGCAATCACAGCTTTCAATGCCTCAAAATCGCGATAGCCCGGAGTTTGAACACCCTCTCGCCACCATTGATCAAGCAGTCGGTCGAGGGCATTCGCACGGTCCAGGCTCGCCTCATCAATGGGCACCACGTGGTCTTGTGTCAGAACCTGATCCATTTTCAGTTCATCCTTTCAAAAAAAGCGTCCTAGGCGATGTACAGCGCTACGCGACTTGGCCCCGCGCTGCCAAACGGCTTGGACGAGTACAAACTCGCCCATCTTACAAACCACCACGAGATCAGCGCGGGCACCGAGACAGAATTGTCCAGACTCGTTCTGCGCAAGAACGCGGCTCGCATGTCCTGCAGTCGCCTGACACGCCGCAAAAGCACCGTTGTTCTCGTTTAGCAAACTCCAGGCCTGCGCCAAGGAGCCAGGCGCGTAGTCATACGTCAGCGCAAGCTTTGGGACTGCCTTCATCAGATCTAGCGCTGAAACATTGCCCACATGGCTTCCGCCATTGACGATATTAGACGCACCGGCAACGACAAACTGCCCTCCCGCAGCAGCAACGCACGTAGTCTCTACATTCATCGGAAACTCGCAAATAGTGGCTCCGATCTCGCAAGCAAAGTGAACTTGTACCGGCGACTCGAGATCATGGGCGGCCACCGGGAAACCGTAGGCCAGAGCCCCGTCGGTGACCTGGCCGGCGCGCTCTTGGAAACGGCTGGCGCTCGCCTCCCGGCGCTGACATCCTAGCAGCGCAATCCGTGCCGCATGGTGGCCAAGTCGCGCCGCAATTGTGCCGCACCAACACTCATATGTCTTGAACTGACCCGGACCCGGGCTGTGATCCATGAGCGAAACGAGCGCGATTGCAGGGTGCCGCTCTGCTATCAACTCACAAGCTTGCTCGGCCACGCCGTCATTGGTAAGTTCACAGAGCAGATGAACGCGATGGGGAACGCGCGGCACGCCCACCTTTTGCGCGCTTTCGAGCAATCGAACCCTGTCAGAGGCGGCCTGCAACGCATGGCCCCCACCTTCTGGGTTTTCAAGCATGATTGTCGTCAGCGGGTGAGTGACGCCGGTGGTCGCGAGGATTGCGTCAAAGCGTTGAAAACTGCGCGCTGCCGCAGGACGGATGCCGGTGCGCTCTGCCTTCAGGAACTCCAACCCACCCGCGCGGAAGTCGTAGAAACCCGGCACAAAGCTTGGCAGGTCAGGCTCCGACTCGCTACCGCCAAGGTCATATTCAAGGATGCGATCTCCGGATGTCGTCAACGTACCGCTCACAAGGCCCTCTTCAGTGGGGAAGTTCCCGCGGTAAACGGCGTGGTCGGACGCAAGGGTGCGATGAAAGGCGTGGGTCATACGGGCACCGTCCTCGCGGTCGTTCCCGCGCGACACCGGGCGTCAACCTTCGTCAAAACGTTTTGAGTAAAGCCCTTTGTTCCCAGGCTGCCGCCAAGGTCCCGCGTGCGTCCGGATATGCCCTCGGCTAGGGTTTCATTGATGCTGGAGCGCAGAATCTCTGCAGCATTCAGGAACCCTGCATCGCGTGTGGAGGTGCCAAAATGCTCCAAGAGCATTGAGAGCGACAAAAGGATCGAGGTCGGGTTGGCTAAGTCACGCCCGGCGATATCGGGCGCAGAGCCATGTGCCGCCTGTGCCATCGCATGGAGAGCGCCCAGGTTCAGCGAGCCTGCCAGTCCTAGACCACCGCCAAGCGCCGCAATCTGGTTTGACAGAATGTCGCCGAAAAGGTTCGTCGTCACGATCACGTCATAGCGTGTGGGATCGGTCACCAGGTTAGCCGCGGTCGCATCCACGATCTCTTCGCGATAGGGCACGTCGGGATGACGTTCCGACGCCGCGCGGCATTCGCGCAGGAAAAGCCCGTCACTGACCTTGAGCACGTTGACTTTGTGCACTGCGCAGACTTCACCGCTGATTTGCGCTGCATGGGTAAAAGCGGCGTCTGCAATTCGGCGGCTCGCAGCCGCAGTGACCTTGCGCAGCGAAAAGGCAGTATCGGGATCCGGAGCAAACTCGCCCGAGCCCTCAAACATCGTGCGCACCGCATAAAAGCCTTCGGTGTTCTCGCGGAAGAGCACGATGCGGAAAGCCCGCCCTTGCGCTGCGAGGTCGGGCAATGCCTCAACGGGACGGATATTGGCGTAAAGATCGAGCTCTTTTCGCAGTGTCGCCGAGGCGTTTACGCCACCCTCCGGCAGCGTGAGATAGTCAGAAGTGGAAAGCGGGCCGAGTAAGATACCGTCGCTTTGCATCGCTAAAGCGCGCGTCGCGTCCGGAAAGGTCGTGCCGCAACTGGCATGTGCGGCGAGACCGACGGGCGCCGTCTCGCACTGAAGATCGAGATGCAGACGCTCGGTTATCAGATCCAAAACCGCGCGCGCCGCATGCACAATCTCAAAGCCTATACCGTCGCCATCAAAGATTGCAAGCTTCATGCGACTCTCCTTCCGTTGCGAGGTGCGCGGCCACCATTTGCGCCGCGCGCTTCGCGATATTCTTATGGGTTTCAGAGGTTTGCGCGCCGATATGGGGAAGTGCTGCGACATTGGGCAGCGCGATCAGGTCGCTGTCGCCGTCCCCGCCTTCAGCATAGTGCACATCAAGGCCCGCTGCGATCCGACCAGTGCTCAACGCCTCCGCCAGCGCAGCGCGGTCCACGAGTTGCGCGCGTGCAGTGTTGATGACAATCCCACCGTCGGGCAACGCGGCGATCTCTTTTGGTCCCAAGAGCGGCGCGTTGTCGGGCATCCATGGCAGGTGCAATGAAACAATGTTACTCGTCGTCATCAGCTGTTTGAGGTCTGACACGGAAACGACACCGAGAGCCTTCAGAGCAGCCGCCTTCTCTGGCTTGTCAATGCTCCGATCATAGACCTGTACGGCCATTCCGATCGCGCGTGCCAAGGCTGCCGCCTCGCGACCGATTCGACCAAAGCCAATGAGACCGAGCCGCTTCTCGCTCAGGTTGGTACCGACAAACTGCTTCTTGCTGCCCCAATCGCCTGCGCGCATTGCCGAATTGTGCTGGATGACATGGCGGGAGCAGACAAACATTAACGCTAGCGCAAGTTCTGCCACAGATCGCTCGGACCCGCCGGTCGACATCACGGTGATGCCCCGCGCCTCCGCTGCGGCGTGATCAATGTTGTCCGTGCCCGATCCCGCCTTAACCACGAGTTGGAGGCGCGGAGCAGAATCAAAAAAGACCGCATCAAAGCTGAGCCCACTTCGGGTCACGATAGCCCGCATCTCGTGGCGGCGCTGCGCCTCTTGGATATCGACGTAAGGTACAATCTCAGCACCAGGATAGCCTGCGCGGATCTCGGAAAAGAGAAGCGGGTCAAATTGCCCGTGATGGCCAATTAGCATCAGGAAACCTGCATCATTTGAGGGGTATCAGCTCCGCCCAAGGCGGCATCCGTCAAGGCAGTCACGTCGTCTAAGCTCTGCTCGGGGTGACCGATGAGCCGCAATGCGTCGATGCTGTCAGGGATGACGATGGATTCCATGTGCACCGAAAGCACGAAGGCCAATTCGCGCTTGGCCAGCATCAGCGCGTCGCTCCATGCGATCAGGTCATGGCAGTCCTTTCGCAGGCCCTGACCGAACCGGGTGCGAATGTCCACCGTTTCGGGCGTGCCATCAGCCATCTGGACACGCGGCGCGTCCCGCAGCGCGTCGCGAATATCTGAAAGAGACACGTGACGCTCAAAGCTCAAGAACCCGGTGATCATGTGCCCGCGATTGGTTGGGGCCTTCAGGCCGAGGCTGCTGACATCAAGGCCTGGCCAGAAAAGACGAAGGTCATCTGCGTGATGAGAGTACCCGCGGTCCGCGGTCAGGCCCATGGGCTCGCCCTTGCTGGCCTTGTCTGGATCGGTGGCGCAGCGGGCCAGCACCAAGCGCAGATGCGCAATCGGTGCCAGAGGTGCAAGCGCCGCCACGAAGCGCACGAGCGCTGTTGTGTTGCAGCTGACAACGCGGGCCGCCTGCGCGCCGCGCGCGCGCTCTGCGCCAAAGGCACTGCAGTAACTCAGTTCGTCGTCTGCTGGCTCACCACCCTGAAGGACAAACGGGCACCCGTATTCAGCATAAAGCGCCTTGCGCGCCGCCGCGGTGCCACGCGGCCCGCAATCAGCGACAACATCGCAATTGTTCAACAGGGCGCGCAGATCACCTTGGAATGCCAAAGGACCAAAGGCGCCCGAGTTCCCGCTATTGTAGAGCGATATGCTGCTTGCCCGCGCGGCGGCGAAAGCACTGTCGCGTCGCATGGCGACACCGGCAAGGCTCATATCCGGTTGAGCCAAGACAGCATCTACGAGCCGCTTGCCGATCGTGCCCGCGCCGACAATACCGACGCGCAGCTTCTGCGCCGCACCCTGGGTCATGCGGGTCTCATGTCGCTGATCGCCGCCGCAAGGTTCTCGTCGGGCGATTGGCCAGGCGTGTCGAGCTGGATTAAGGAGGCGAGGAGAAGCGCCGTTACGCTCGCAGGCGTGGACGCAGCCCACAGCGCGATGCTGTTGCCCGTTTTCTCGACCTGCCACAGGCTCACATTTGGGAAGGCGAGGTAAGGCCAGCCCAAATCGGTCATGTATTCCGAGACAATCGCGCTGTCGGAGCATTGGTCCTGGCAGAGGGTAAGGCCTGTTTTGCCTGAGAGCATTGAGACGACGTCAACACCCGCTGGCACTTGGCTCTGCAACCACGTAAGCCAGAGCCGCCCTTGCGACACCTGGACCACGTGCTTGGTCCATTGTTGGCCTCCCGCACGCTTGCGCTCTGAGCCCGCAGTGGGCACCACGCTGTCGATCGGCCCGTGCCGTCCCGCGGACGGGAAAGCCAAGACCGTCGCCTCGGTCCCGAGATAGGAGAGAAGTCGCGCGGCGCTGACATCACTGGGGTCGGGCAAAGAGACTGCGTCTGATCCGTGCCCGATCTCTGCCAGATCGAGCAGCGGAAGACTTGGATCATCGCCGACCACAATCGCCCCTGCAGGACCAAGCAGGCGCACGCTTTGCCCATCTGGTCCAGGTTCGATCCGGCTAGACAGACCCAAGCGGCGCGCTCGCACCATTAGATCCGCGCAGTCGATGACGCCGCTTGGGCTGGGAGGAGAGGTGTCAAACGCCATTGGTCATCAAGCCATCGTAGCGCTTTCTGAGGTCAGCTGTGCGATCCGACAAATTTCATCCGTGTAGCCAACTAGATCAAAAATCTGCTTCGTTGGCATGATAGCGTTTTCGATCTCGAAGACGCCATCGCGGTCGAGGATGCTGCGGCAGATCTTCACCATCGCTGCCGCAGCAGCGCGGAGCTGTTGATTGGCATATATTACTCCGTTCACTCCGCCCGCGAAGAGATCGGTCGCCGTGGTGGCATAAAAGGTGGTCGGCACGCAAATGATCGGCTGAGTGTAACCTTCGGCGCGAAATGCATGGGCAAATTCCCGCACTTGGCTGCATTCGGGGCTCTTGGAATGGACGAAAATGCCATCGGCCCCAGCCGTGATATAGCGGCGCGCCCGCGTCATCGTTTCTTCAGGCGGTAGCCCGGCATTGTAGCCCTCGAGCCGCGCCATCACCATCAGGTCCGAACCGCGCACCATGTCGACAGCGGCGCTGATCTTCGTGGCGAATTCTTCTGGATCGGCGAGGTTCTGATCCTTTGTGTCGAGGCTGTTGCGCTTCTCGCCTGCCTTTTCCTCGAAAACGACGCCGCCCACACCAGCTCGCACAAGTGCGCGACAGTAAAAGCGCATCATCGACAAACTACCGCCGGTGTCGCCATCGACGAGGATCGGCTTGCTGGATTGCTGCGCAATCTGCTCGATGATAGAAAGACGCATGTCGATGCCTGGCATTTCCAGGTCCGGCAGGCCTGCGGCAGCCGTACATGTAAGGCTCGACACCCAGAGCGCGTCAAAGCTACGGTCGGTTTCAGTGCTGTTGGCCAGGCACGCGATCAGCGCTGAGAGACCATTATGCGCCTCCATCAACCGAATTTCGCTGTCGCCGGTCAGGATATCGCGGAGGGTTACTTTTGAGCCTTGCTGTATCTCTCTTATAACGGTCATGAGTTTATGCTCCTTGCTCAAGAGCGGTTTGGCTCTTCATTTGCAGCCGCAGCGTTGCAATCAGTCCGCCATTACTTGCGATGCTGCGCAGATGCTGCGGCGGTGGCGGGAAGTCCACAGCCTTCGTAGGCAGCGTAAGCTTGCCGTTCTCCCAGTCGATAGAAGCCTGCGCGCCCTCATAGTCGGCTTCAGCTGCTTCGCTGATCGTCAGCACCGGTAGGCCCACGTTCCAAGCATTGCGATAGAAGATGCGGCCAAAGCGCGGCGCAATTAGCGCGCGGATGCCGCGTGCTTGGAGAGAGGCTGGTGCCTGCTCACGTGAGCTGCCGATACCGAAGATGTCCTGGCTCCACAAGATGTCACCCGCCTGCAGATTCTGATTGAGGTTCGGGTGCGCGTTCTCAAAGATATGTTTGGCCAAAATGTTTAGATCAGTGAACATGTGTTTGTATTTGCCTGGGATAATGTCATCGGTCGAAATCGTCCCGGTGATCAAACGCAAGCGCCCGTTCGTAGTGCGCATCATGTAACTTCCTCCTGCGAGTCTCTTGTTTCGAGCAAGACGAGATCTGTGCTGAATTCGTCGATCTGTTGAGCACTCGGGACGCGACCCTCAAGTGCGCACAGCGCTGCGATGAAAGGCGAAGCGAGGTAGATTTCGCTGTCCCGATTGCCCATTCGACCTTTGAAGTTACGGTTCATCGTGGAGACGATCTTGTCGCCATCGGCAGGGATGCTGCCCTGCGTACCGAGGCAGGCCCCGCAGCCTGGGGGCGTCACAATCGCGCCTGCATTCATTAGGGTGCGAATGTGTCCCGCTTCAGACGCGGCCTCAAAGACCCGACGTGAGCCTGGCGTGATCAGACAGTGCACACCTGGTGCAATCTGCCGACCGTCGAGCACGCGCGCAACCTTGGAGATGTCCTCGAAACGGCTATTGGTGCAAGAACCGACAAAAACATAGTTAACCTCAGTTTCCGACAATTCCGTCACGGGCCCCGAATTCTGCGGAAGGTGCGGGCGCGCGATATAAGGCATGAGCCCGTCTATGTTGAGTTCGAGCTCGTCCACAGGTGGGATTCCGAGCACCTCAAGCCTAGCGATCTCTTTAGAATGTGGCGCGCCTTCTAAAAAGCAGCATTTCGCCCCCATCTCGACAGCCATACTAGCAATTGTAGAACGTGCATCCACCGACAGGTCACGCACCCATGGCCCGCACCATTCGATGGAGCGATAGAGGAACGGCTCCTGCCCGAAGGTCGCCAGCGCGTAGAGGATGACGTCCTTGGCGCAAGTCGCGGGATGCGGAAGTCCCTTGACGTTGATGACTACAGTCTCAGGCACGCGCAGCCAAGTCTCGCCGGTGATCATCGCGGCAACCACGTCGGAGGCTCCCATACCTAGTGCTAAACAGTCAAGCGCACCGCCGGTACAGGTGTGAGAGTCGGTGCCAAGTGTGATCGCACCGGGTGCAAACCAACCTTCCTCAATCGCGACGACATGGCTGATTCCCTCGCCGCTCCTGAACATCCTCAGACCGAAGCGGTTGCAGAAATCCATCGCTTCCCGGATGCGATTCGAGATCTCCTTATTTGGCCAAATCACTGAATGATCGAAGAACACGCCGATACGGCTTGGGTCGAAAACCTGTTCGAACCCTTCTTTCTCAAAGACCTTGGCGATGGTCGGGGAGTTACCGTCCTGCAGATAGACGTAATCCACTGGTATTGTCACAATATCACCAGGTTGCGATCTGGTATTGTTCGTCTTTGCAGCGATGATGTCGTCTACAAGCATGGAAGCCTCCGATTACGTGGCAAAGCCCGCAAGCCTCAGTTCGTCATAAATGTCGACGACCTCGGCAGGCTCAAGAGCTCGAGCCTTTGCAACCGCCGTGGCACGCACCTCCTCGAGACAGAGGTCGAGAACAGCATCTTCGACTTCGATTTCAGCCGCGAGAAGGCAATCCTTAATTCCTGCTCGTCCTGAGTGCTTGCCAATGACGACCTTGTGCTTGCCGCCAACCTCTGAGGCCGAGAACGGCTCAAATGTGCCTGAGTCAGCCAGAACGCCCTTCGCATGAATTCCCGATTCATGCGCACAAACGTTATCCCCTACAACAGGAGTCCAAGCTGGCATCGGCACGCCAGTTTCTTGAGCTACGGCGAGCGATAGATCACGCAGCTTCTCCGTGTTGATACCGAGATCACGGTTGTAGAGCTTCTTTGCCGCCATAGCAATCTGTGCGAGGTCCGGCATACCCGCACGCTCACCGATGGCATTGACGCAAACATGGAAGTAGCGGGCACCGCCATGCAGACCCGCCAGGGTGTTGGCTACTGCGAGCCCGAAATCATTGTGGCAGTGGCACTGCGAATCGAGGGAGGTCGCTTTGGTGACCAATTCAACTTTAGCACGGTATTTTTCGGGGGTCAGAATCCCCACCGTATCCGACAGCCGCATCCGGTCGGCGCCCGCCTCTTGCAAGACGCCTGCATAGTCGACTAGGAAGTCATCATCAGTACGACCCACATCCTCGGCGCTAATCGACACAAATACGCCCCGATCTTTGGCATACTTCACGAGGTCAGAGGCCTGCGACTTCACCCAATCACGTGACTTGCCGATGCTGTGCTTGATATGCTTATCCGAGGTCGGCAGGCCAATGTGGACCGCCTTGTAGCCGAGGTCGATAGACTGAGCGATGTCTTCTTTTATTCCGCGATTCCAAGCCACGAGGTTTAGGGGATTTTGGCGGTCGACAACTTCTTGAAGGAATCGAAGTTCTTCGCCACCCATTCGTGGGATGCCCACCTCAATCCAGCGCACACCGGCGTCCACAAGCGCGTTAAAAATGCGCATCTTCTGAACCTTCGACCAAGCTACGCCTGGTGCCTGCTCCCCATCGCGCAGAGTAGTGTCCTCAAGAATTAAGTCGTTTCTCATGATTTGAAACCCTCCAAAAATGCGTTGTTGCAAAGAGACACAACCATCAGTAGAACAATCAAAGGTTGTTCTTTTCAGACCTTCTGTCAACCCTGATTTGAAAAACCAGCCCTTCAGACTCTTAAGTGAGGTGCGCGATATGAATAACGGGAGATTTTAATGGCCGAGGCAGCTGAAGATTTCAGTGGGGTTGATCCCAAAATATTCGACGCAAACGAGCAGGTATTCCACTTTTTGAGTGGGCGCGTGAAAATGCCGCTCGATGATCTCATGTCCCATGTCCACGCCTCTGCTGACGACATTGTCATTGTCTGTGGGACGCTAATTGAAGGTATTGGAAACTGGACGTCCGACTTGGATGTCTATGTTTTTGTAGAAGAACGCACTTCTGACTTCCCCGCCCAATTGCATCACCGGCACTACCTCACCAAAGGTGCAGTAAGCGGAACGTTTGATTTCATGGAGGGATATCCGTTTACGGTCGACGTGTACTACCGGGAAATTGGCGAACTGAAGGCGTTGGTTGATAAGATTAAGGCGGGCTACGCCACGCGCCTGAAAAGGACGAAGATCCTGTCGTCATCCTTGCGAACACATGACGCGAAACTCGCATATCGTCTGTTTGACAATATCGTTCTGAGGAACCCAGAGAAGTTCCGCAGTTACATGGAAGGAATTGCTCGCTCTGAGTACTGCTACACCTTGTACCGTGAGGTAACCTGCAGCTTTCCAGAGTTCCGCGACATCGTTGGATCTTGGCAAGACGAAGATTACGAGACCTGCTGTTTTCAGGTCAAAGCGTATCTCCATAAGCAGATGCGGGGATTCAATCATCTGAACGGGAGCCTGAACATTGGCTCGAAATGGGTTCGGAAGATCGCGACGCAGTTGCCACAGAAATACCAACATATCGCGAATGCGTATTGCGATCTGAATGATCAGGCTACGAAGTCAACCACACAGCGAAAAGACACCATCATTGGCTGCCTCGACTTGGCCGATGAGATATATGCCAGTTCGCGCAACCTCCTGGACGTCAATCCGGCATACCTGTCCTGCGATGATGCAAGGGAGATCACTCGGTGTGAGCGCGAAAGCTACAGTGTTTGGCACGACGAACTGGATCGCGAGTTTACCTATCGCTCACGGCTATTTGACGCAGGGCTTCCAGCCATGCGCCAACTTTTGGAGAGGCGAGACACGGGGCGACCAATGCGATCAATGTGTAGTGCTGTCGCCAAGTAATGGGGAGCCGTTTTGAGCAAAGGAGACAGAATATGTCAGAGACAAAGTCGGACCATATTGATCTATCCAAGAACGAGTTTCACTTTTCTCATCACCACAAGGCCTGCGCCGCGACAAAGTCTGACAGCGCGGCATTGGCCACATACCCAAGCAACAAGACTCTGAAAGACAAGCTCGCTCAAGATCGTGGTGTTTCGCCAGAAGATCTACTGCTCTATGCTGGAGGTGCAACCGCGATCAAGCTCGTTCTGTTGTCGTACTGCGCGGCCTCTCCAGAAAACAAACGGACGGTGCTGCTGCCCGAATTAACATGGCAGTACTACGAAGACCTGTGCGATCTGTATGATCTTAAAGTCGAAACTTATGACTGCCAAGAGCGTGACACGGAAATATCGCTTTGCTCGGACGACATAAAACATAAAGCGGTCGACAATGCCGGCGCTCTCATCATCATTCCTTCCCCGAACAATCCCACCGGGTCAGCGATGACCGCAGCCGAGTTGGTCGACGTCTGTAATTTCGTTCCTTCGGAAAACACAATCTTCATTGACAATTGCTACCTTGGATTTGGAAGCGACGATCTCCCTGTCGGAAATTTGCTCAAAGATTTTCCAAACCTGATTATTCTAAATAGCTTCTCGAAGTTCTATGGCCTAGCGGGTGTAAGGCTCGCATACCTCCTTGCCGGAGGCCTTGCGAGAACTCGATTAATGTTGCAACCACAATACCTTGGATACAGTAGTATTTCCGAACGAATTGCCGTGGCATGTCTAAATGAGAGACCGCATTATGAGGAAAAAGCGAACGATCTGGCAAAGCAACGTGATCAATTCCAGCGTATTCTCAACGGCTTTAAAGAATTGAAGTGCTATGACTCAAAAGCCAACTTTCTTCTCCTCAAAATCCCAGGAATGTCAGACGCCTATGTCGCTCACCTCAAAGAGAAGGGTGTGCTTGTACGTCGCTTCGAGTCATCCAAGTTCCCAGATTGCGTCCGCATAACGGTCGGAACGCCTCAACAGATGGCGCTGGTCGACAAGATTACGCGAGAGTTTCTTGAAGTTCATGGGATTTCGGAGCTCGGACCAAAGTCAACTTTCGGCACCCAGGAGTCAAAAGATTATGAGAAAGCTGTCTGAGGCCAGGGCCGGATGGCGATCCAAGCTCGGACCAAAGTCAGCCTATGGCCTTCCCTTGTCGGCATGAGAAGGAGGAGCGCTTGGCCCTAACTGACCCTATGAAGATGATCATTTTGGACCATCTACCTTGCCAGAACAACCAACTTGGGTTGTGTACGGGGGCAACGATACAAGGAGTGTCTGAATTTGGGCACACTCTATCAGAATATGTCCACCCGGAAGACTTGGAGAGCGGTTCTGTTGATGCAATCTTCTCGTCTCAACTTCCTAGGGCGCTAGAGACGGTGGAGCTTTGCTTTGGCGAGTTTGATCTTCCTAAGGTCGTAGATCCACGCATCCGGGCCTTCGACTATGGAATGCACCAGTCGAGCCCCATGCCCGTGATCGTCGAACTACAGATGGATCATATTTCGACCCCCTTTGAGGATGGCGAAAGCTTCAATAGTTTCTTACTTAATCCGAGGGCGGGACTTACGCAGCTGTCGCTGCCATCAGCAGCAAACAGAACCTTCTTTTCAGAGGAACGCCAGTAATGTTTGAGGAAACAACCACGACGCAGGGGATACAAGACGGTGGTAGCTCTGCCGACTACGCGATCGTCGTTTCTCTTCCAAAGACCGGGACAAATCTTGTCGCCAAATTAATGACGTCATTAGGATACAACTGCGTAGGTCAAGGTATCAAGTCGAGCTACGACGAAATGTTTAGGAAGCTCGCGCGTTTTTGTGGACCAGGCGATGATCCAAGGGATGGTTTCTCCTATCCCGACCGAATGATGTCCATTTTACCGGAGTATCCTGCCAAGACGTGTCTCTTCTTACATCGGCTGGAAATAACGTGCCATTTGCTTGATTGGCTCCAAAGCCGGCAGCCGCCAATCTTTTTTAACTTCCGAGATCCGAGGGACTCTCTAATATCGCTGGTAAACTACCTAGTGAATAAGTCCGGGCGTGGATTTACTCCCCTTCCTATTAATCTTATTTATTCTGATATTCTCTCCGATCTTCACTCAGAAGATGATCGCATTAACTTTGCTATTAAATTTTTGGATGATCACAATTCCAGGTTCAGAAATCACATTTGGATGCTCAAGCATCCACATATTTTCAATATTCGGTACGAAGATTTGGTCGGTTCGCGAGGTGGCGGGTCGAACGATATTCAGGATCGGCTAGTGTCTGGTGTTGCGGCCCATCTCGGTCTGTCCATTGATGCCCAATCGGTCGCAAATGGTTTGTACGATATCTCGGCCAGAACTTTTCGCAAGGGCAAGATAGGTGCATGGAGAACAGCATTTAGCAATAAGAATAAGGGGCTGTTTCACGATCGGTTTGGGGATGTTCTCGATTGCTATGGATATCCAATGTATGTGGATTCGCAAGCTAGAGAATAGGTAATTAGTTCATGGAGCGCTTGGGGGCTGCGTTAACTTAGCTCTCTTGCTGGGAAGAGAAATTGTACTCACGTAGGAGAGATGAGATGGCGGCCTACAAGAGGAAGAGAGAGTAATGTGGTCGATCAGAGTTTGAAGTTATCCACGCGGCAGGCGTTTGATCTTTATGAAACCTGGCGGCATCGGCTCCCACCAGCGTCATTCCCCTCGACATCGTGTCACGTTCGTGATCTGTCCGAGATTGCCGAGGTGGTGGATGCGTTTGTTCTCGATGCGTTCGGCGTCCTTAATGTGGGCCGAAGACCAGTTCCGGGTGCACTGTCGCGCGTACAAGAATTTCGTCGTGCCGGCAAGAAGGTGGTTTTATTAACAAACTCAGCGAGCAATGCCAGTGGTGCCGTGCTTCGAAAGTATCGTAAGCTTGGCTTCAATTTTTCTGCCACTGAGGTTGTTACAAGCAGAGCAACCTGTGCCATTCGACTGTCGAATCATGGTTTGGGTGGCGTTTGGAGCGTGATTGGCACCGAGACAGATAACCATTCTGATCTTCCGATGCCGACGGTTCGTTGGACTGCGGCGGGGCAACGGGATTTTGACGGATTTCTTTTACTATCAGCCGCGTCTTTGGACCCCCAGACCTATGCCACTCTGCGCGACACCTTGGTCGAAAGGCCCCGTCCATTGCTCGTCGCGAACCCAGATGTTGTTTCGCCGGGAGAGAACGGCTTGTCCAGGGAGCCTGGATACTTCGCGCATCGACTGGCGGACGAAATCGGGGTTGAGCCGGCATTTTTTGGTAAGCCGTTTCAAGATGCATTTGATGATGTAAAGACTCGGTTGGGGGATATCTCGCCAGACAAGGTAGCAATGGTAGGCGATACTTTGCATACGGATATCCTGGGAGGAGCAGCGGCGGGTTTCAGAACAGTTCTGATCTCGGATTTTGGGCTGTTCGCAGGTGAAGATATCGAACTCTATGTGGGGCGTTCCGGAATAGTCCCGAACTATATCTGCAAGGTCGTGTAGAGAAACTGAGACAGGCAGGTTGGGCAATATAATCAGCCCTTAAAGAGAGGTTATTGCACAATGAGAAGTATCTCCATTTCTTCATGTGGTGAAGTAATTGATCTACTATATGTGTCCAACGAGGTTCGCGATCTTGTCATCAAAGATCTCGCGCCACCATACCGAATAGAGGAGGGTAATTCGAACCGGAGGCCCAGCATCTGTGTTTCTGAAGTAGATGACATTAATCAATTGCTGAATAAGGCAAAGAGAAAAGTCGAGCTGCAGCACAACAAAGTGAAAGAGATTTATTTGAGGAAGCCTGCTAACTCGCCGAACTTGGTTCGTAAGGCCTCAGAACAAATTTTTGAGGATGGATCGCGACTAATTAGCAGTCAAGACGAATCCGGGATTGTCGTTTACCTTGATCAAGATGGAAAAAACATAGAAATCGGAAGTCACGGTCCAAGACGAGAAATAGCTGCAGAAATCAGGAGAGTTGTTCGAGATCAAGTTGTTATATCCAAACTCGAAAGTAAGGGCGCGGTCACAGTTCATAGCGCTCTCCTGGTCAATGGCGATGGATTGGGTGTACTCATCGTCGGAACGCAAGGGGCCGGAAAGACGTCTTTTTTTCTGACCGCTTTGGCGCAACCTGGATGGACATCAATCTCATGTGAGCGCAATACTATATGGCTCGAAAATGGACTCTTGCGTTGTTTACCATCACCAGAGAAGATTAGCTTTTTTCCTGGAATACTCTATCAATTTGAAGAAACTAGAAACTTTTCGAAGAAGACTGAAGAAGAATTTACGTGGAAACGATCTGAGAAGTTCCATATTCATTGGCGAGATATTTTGGACAGATTTGGAAAACCTGTACCGAATGAGCCAATCGAGATAAAGAGTATTGTCTTTCCGCGTTATGGAGAAGATTTCATTTGTATGCGCAACGATAACTTTCCTGTAGACATATTTAGACCAGAAATACAGACGGGGTGCAAACAACCTCATCCTAACTGGCTAAAAAAATATGTCCGCAATGAAGCCGCCGCCGAAAAGACAATTACTCAGCTTATGAAATTGACTTCGTTCAATGTACTGTGGGCAACGCCTAAGGACATATCCAAAGCACTTGAAAATGTGTCTCGATTCTACTGATTGAAGTGGTCCCAGAAAATTGGACAGTCAGCTAAGGTGTATCCCAAACCTTTGAAGGGATACGAGAATGGCGAAGCGCCGGAATTTTTCAGATCAGTTTAAGGCCAAGGTGGCGTTGGAAGCGCTGCGTGGCGACAAGACCGTGCAGGAGATCGCAGCGAAGCACCAGCTTCACCCAAATCAGGTCAGCACATGGAAGCGGCAGGCTATTGACGGGATGGCCGATGTGTTCTCCGGCGGCAAGCAAAGCGGCCCGACAGAAGCAGAGGTCAAAGAGCTGCATGCCAAGATAGGGAGGCTGGCGGTCGAGAACGATTTTTTGTCGGAAGGGCTGAAGCGATGAGCCCCGACAAGAAACGCGCGATGATCAAACGGGATCACCCCGAGCTGAGCATCAGCCAGCAATGCAAGCTGGTCCGGCTCAGCCGGTCGGCGTTCTATTACACGCCCGTCGAGATCGACGCGGACACTCTGGCAATGATGAAAGAGATCGACCGGGTCTTCACCAGATACCCGTTCTTCGGGTCACGCCAGATCGCGGCCTATCTGCGCCGGGAAGGGATTGTTGTCGGGCGTCATCGCGTCAGAAGGCTGATGGCGAAGATGGGCTTGGAAGCAGTCTACAAACGGCCCAGAACCAGCCAGCCGCATCCCCAGCATCCGGTCTATCCGTATCTGCTGAGGAAGATGCAGATCGACCGACCGAACCAAGTCTGGTGTGCCGATATCACTTTTGTACCGGTGCGGAACGGGTTCCTGTATCTGGTCGCGATCATGGACTGGGCGACGCGCAAAGTCCTGAGCTGGAGGCTGTCGAACACGATGCACGCAGACTTCTGCGTCGAGGCTTTGCAGGAGGCAATCGCCAAATACGGCCCGCCCGAGATATGCAACACGGATCAAGGATCGCAGTTCACCGGATCGGCGTGGATCACGACGCTGACCGCGGCTGGCGTGCGCATCTCGATGGATGGGCGGGGCCGTTACCTCGACAACATCTTCATCGAACGGTTATGGCGGAGCCTGAAGCAGGAGGCGATCTATCTTGAAGAGATCAGCGATGGCTTCCAGGCCCGGCGCGTCACCAAGGACTGGATGACATTCTACAACACCGAGCGGCCCCATTCCGCACTTGATCGGCTCACGCCCGACGACGCATACTGGGCGAGCTTGGAAGTGCAAAAAGCAGCATGAAACCTAAACCCGATACACCTTAGAAACGCTGCAAACTGGACCTGTCACGGTTTGATGCCGCTCCTTTGATTGTATTTACTGCACCAAAGGAGACTGACTATGGGATTGAAACGGACGGACGAATTCCGCCAAGATGCGGTGCGGATAGCGCTGACAAGCGGGCTAACGCGCAAGCAGGTGGCTGATGATCTCGGTGTCGGCATGTCGACGCTGAACAAGTGGATCACGGCGCATCGAGACACTGATGTCGTGTCGAAGGAGGATTTGAGCCTCGCCCAAGAGAATGACCGACTTCGGCGCGAGAACCGTATCCTCAAGGAGGAGCGGGACATCCTAAAAAAAGCAACGCAGTTCTTCGCGAGCCAAAAGCCGTGAGGTTTAGGTTCGTCGAAGAACACCGGGATGTGTTTCCGGCAGCGCGCCTGTGTCAGGTTATGGATGTCAGCATGCGCGGTTTGCGTGCGTTCCGCAGTCGGCCAGCCAGCCGCAGGCAGCGATCTGATATGGTGACGTTGGCGCACATCAAAGAACAATCCCGTCTCAGCCTGGGCAGCTATGGCAGGCCACGAATGACCGAAGAGTTGAAAGAGATCGGTCTGAACATCGGCCATCGACGTGTTGGCCGTTTGATGCGTCAGAACGGCATATCGGTGGTGAGAACGCGGAAACATAAAGTCACAACGGACAGCAATCACAAGTTTAACATTGCGCCAAACCTGCTGGATCGCGACTTTGTGGCTGAGCACCCGAACCAGAAATGGGCTGGTGACATTAGTTACGTTTGGACTCGCGAGGGCTGGTTGTATTTGACCGTGATCCTGGACCTGCATTCCAGACGGGTCATCGGCTGGGCAGTGAGTAATCGGATGAAGCGCGATCTGGCGATCCGGGCGTTAAACATGGCCATCTCCTTCAGGGCACCGCCTAAGGGCTGCATTCACCACACGGACAGGGGAAGCCAATATTGTTCCCACGATTATCAGAAGATCCTGCGCCAACACGGCTTCCGCGTGTCGATGAGCGGCAAGGGCAATTGCTATGACAACGCCGCAGTTGAGGCCTTCTTCAAAACCATCAAGGCTGAGCTGATCTGGCGGCGATCATGGGAAACGAGGCGGCAGGCTGAAATGGCGATATTCGAATACATCAACGGCTTCTACAATCCGCGACGCCGCCATTCAGCACTGGGTTGGAAAAGCCCTGTCGCTTTCGAACGGAAAGTGGCCTAAACGAGCACCGGGGGCGGCACCAAACCGTGACAGGTCCATTTCGCGCTGGAGCACGGCGAGAGTTGCAGCGCCTCGGTGCGTTGCCTCGCGCCGCGCAAACCGCCGGGGTTCAAGCGCGCGACCGAGAACCTCTTTTTCAACCTGGTTGACCGGACGGATGAAAACCGCGGCGACGCCGCGGCCTGAAGCCCTCCAAAGGAAATTTCTGGGCGGCCTGGTTGAGCGGTCGCCCTCCCCTTCCCTCAATTCCAAAGGACTGAAGACATGACACAAGTGAATGATTTCTACGCGCAGATGCTCGACTCCCAGAGACGTGCTGCCGAACAGCGGGTTGAAACCCGTGAGGCCCTTCTTGTCGAGTTGCGTACCCTCAATGTGACGAGCATCGAGGTGCAGTACGAAGGTTACGGAGATTCCGGCAACGTTGAGGATGTCGTGGTGACGCCTGATGCGATCACCCTGACGGAGGAGATGCGACGCCGGGTCGAAGACTTCGGCTGGGACTTCGCCTATGCGCTGAGCCCCGGTTTCGAGAACAACGAAGGGGGCTATGGCGAACTGACCTGGGCGCTCGAGGCGGACAAGATCGATGTCAGCCACTCGAACCGCTATATCGAGACCAACACCACCGAACACGAGGGGCTCTGACATGGCACATCCCCTTCACCACGCCGAAAGCTCGGCCCGAAAGTTTGGCGGTGTTCCAGATGACTATCAGTTCGTGCATGACTGGTTTGACTCATCGAAAGAGCACCTGGCCCTCTTTGTCCACCGAGCCTACCGCCATCATACGGCCGGAATCTATGATGCCCAACGGATCTTCGGACGCAGCCTGACCAACAGCGCCGGCCGGGTCGTCCCGATCCGCTGGATTGGCGAGCAACATGTGCGCGAAGATTGCCAGGGGCGGATCCCGTCGCTGGCGGACTGGCTCGGCCGAATTCAGCCTGAGCCGTGGATGGCCAATGGCCGGATCGACAACGATCTGACGCAGATCGGCAGCGATCCACGCGCGGCCTGGATCGAGGCGGTGGCCAATCACCAAACCATTCTCGGGTTTGAAGATTGGCTGCTGAAGGTCTCTGTCGAGCACGTCCAGGATCGTCAGAACCGGTCCGCTGCCTGATCCGCCGGGCGGCAAACTTACCAACCACTTACCACGTCCCAATCGACCCGCCGAGCCGCAACAGGCTCGGCGGGTCGATTGCGTTTTAAGAAAGGACATTGACATGCAAGACCCCGTTTACGAGGAGGCCTATCAGGGACACTCCATAAAGATCTACCATGATCCCGATACTGAGAACCCACGGGAGTGGTCCAACCTCGGCACGCTGATCTGCTGGCATCGGCGCTATCGTCTGGGCGACAGCCACCGGTTCGACAGCCCCGAGGCGTTCTTGCGCGACCGCGCAGGTGTTTCGGATCAGAGCGATCTTTCGATGGAACACTTGCGCGATCGCGCCGAGCGCAAGGTGGTCATTCTGCCCGTGTTTCTCTACGATCATTCAGGCCTCGCGATGAACACCATCGGGTTCCACTGTCCGTGGGACTCCGGCCAGGTCGGCTTCCTCTACGTCACGCTTGAGGCGGTCCGAAAAGAGTTCGGTGTGAAACGCGTCACCAAGGCACTGCGTGAAAAGGCTGAAGGCATACTGCGCGGCGAGGTTGTCAGCTACGATGCCTATCTCGGCGGGCGGGTCTACGGCTATGTCATCGAGCGCGATGGCGAGGAAATCGACGCCTGTTGGGGGTTCGTCGGCGACTATGAACTGGACTGTTTGCTCGAGGCGCGCCGGGCGGTGCCAGCATCGTCGCCGGGCCAGACTATTCGGTCCGTTGCCTTTCAAACGCAGGCATGCCCTTAGAGGTTTGGACAGGTGAGGCACGCTCCTCTCTTATGAAGGGTCCAAACGTCGCGCATTGCTGCAATGCAGAATTGCCATAGCGCAGCTATTGTGCGGTCGCAGCATGGCCACTATGTTGAGGGCGTGATCGGTTCTCTCCTCCTCCCTGAATCGATCAAAGCTAAACGGCGGCATCCACCTCCTCCCGGATGCCGCCTTTTTCTTTTTCAGAGCTGTTCCTGAAGATTGTCCGAGCGCGTACGGCCACCGAGCGGTCGACGACGTACCCGTTCCGGATGCGCAGACCGCAAACCGCCCAAAACTTGGGCGCACCGATATAGCTTCAAGCTGACAAGGACTTCCGCGACAGCGCCCACAGCCCCATCCCCAGATTCTGGGGATAACTTTCCGAGGCTAAGGCGGAGATCAGCAATGCCTTGAAAGAGCGAGAGGCAGGGCGGGAGGGGTGACCCCTCCCGGGTGAGAGAGTGCACGCGGGGCTTGGGGCCAACCCTCAACCCCGGAGATTGCCGATGAACGCTCACCCCTATTCTGTCCCGCTTGCGCCCGCGCCCGAGGCCCCTGCCCGCCCGGAATCCTCGCGTTTCGCTCACAACCTGATCCAGGTCGCGAGAACCCTCGTCCCCCTGTTCGAGGCGGGAAAGCTCATCGATGCTGCCGCCCTGCGCGCCGCGATGGAGGATGCTTTCGGTGCCAGCGACACCAGCGGCGCCTGGGTCTGGAAGGACGCTTATGAAGCGGCTGAGATCGCCCAGATCCTGATGCTGTCGCGCTACGGCGCGCTGATGCAGCGCCAGGCCGCCTCACCCCTAGCCTTCCTCACCATGATCGAGCGCCTCGCCGGGCTGGCCCCGTCCCACACGCGGCGTTCTGAGGACAGCGTGCGTTTGCAGCAATTCTCGACCCCTCTGCCCCTTGCGGCCATCGTCGCGCAGGCGGCGGGGTTTCGGGGCGACGACCTGGTGTTCGAGCCCTCGGCCGGCACCGGGATGCTCGCGATTTTCGCACGGGTCGCCGGCACCCGCCTGGCGCTGAATGAACTTGCGGAAACCCGCCGCGCCTTGCTGGGGCAGCTGTTCCCCGATGCCGTGGTCTCAGATCATGATGCCGCCTCGATCGACGACCGGCTGGATCGGTCGGTCACGCCCTCGGTCATCGTGATGAACCCGCCGTTTTCTGCTGGGAACCATGTCGAAGGCCGGTTCCGCCAAGCAACCAGTCACCATGTTCTGTCCGCACTGGCCCGCCTTGCGCCGGGTGGGCGTCTCGTCGTCATCACTGGCGAGAGCTTCCGTCCCTCCACGAAATCCTTCCAGTCGACGTTTCAGCGGATTGGCCAAAGCGCCGACGTGGTGTTTTCGGCTGCGATCGACGGCAAGGTCTTCGCGCGACACGGCACCGCGATCGACACGCGGTTGACGGTGATCGACAAGCGCGCGGTTGGCGCTGAACAGACCGCGCCAGTCGATGTCGAGGCCGCCTATCATCCCATCTGCGCGACAACGGGCGATCTTCTCTCCGCAGTGCTCGCGCATTGCCCCGAGCGCCGCAGCCCTCCGCCCTGCCCTACCAGTTCGGCCCTGTCTGTCCCGTCCCGTCCGACCCGCACCAACCTGCAGGCCCTCCGCAATGCCGCCCGCCAGGAAACCCGCGCCCTCGCCGAGGAACGGGCCAAACATCCCTTTGATAATGTCGCGACGGCCCCGCTCGACTACCTGCCGAAAGCCTGGAGCGAACCTGTCGGGGCTCTGCAGGACACGGTCTACGAGGCCTATGACCTTCAGGCGATCCGGATCGACGGCGCGGCGGAACATCCGACAGCACTTGTCCAATCCGCCGCCATGGCCTCGGTTCCGCCGCCCGTGCCGAGCTACCGCCCGCTCCTGCCGAAGAGCCTTGTGGCGGATGGCCTTCTCTCCGCGCCGCAGCTCGAAAGCGTCGTTTACGCAGGCAATGCTCATGAGACGCATCTCAAAGGCTGGTTCAAGCGCGGCGAGATCGAAGGCCAGCTGATGGCGGCCTCCAAGGGCGACGAAGGTGCGTTCCGCCTGCGCAAGGGCTGGTTCCTCGGCGATGGCACGGGCTGCGGCAAGGGACGGCAGGTCGCGGGTATCATTCTCGACAATTGGCTGCAGGGGCGCCGCAGGGCGGTCTGGGTCTCGAAGAGCGACAAGCTCATCGAAGATGCGCGGCGCGATTGGATGGCCCTCGGGGGGCGCGAAAGCGATATCGTGCCGCTCTCGAAGTTCCGTCAGGGCGGCGACATCCGCCTTCCCGAAGGCATACTTTTCGTCACCTACGCCACCCTGCGCTCTACTGAGCGCGAGGGGAAAGCGTCCCGCCTCGATCAGGTGACGTCCTGGCTCGGCGAAGGGTTCGACGGGGTCATCGCTTTTGATGAAAGTCACGCCATGGCAAATGCTGCCGGCGAAAAGTCCTACCGCGGCGACAAGAAGGCCTCCCAACAAGGTCTTGCCGGACTTGCGTTGCAGAACGCCGTGCCCGATGCGCGCGTGCTCTATGTCTCGGCCACCGGTGCGACAGTCGTCGGCAATCTCGCCTATGCCTCCCGCCTTGGCCTTTGGGGCACGGGGGATTTCCCCTTCGTGACACGGGCCGAATTTGTCGTCGCGATGGAGGCCGGGGGCATTGCGGCCATGGAGATGATCTCGCGCGATCTGAAGGCGCTCGGGCTCTATCTGGCGCGGTCCCTCTCCTACGCCGGGGTCGAATACGAGATGCTGGTGCATAAGCTGACCCCCGCCCAGGTCGCGATCTACGACAGCTATGCCGATGGTGTTGTCACGTTAACCTGTCGGCAATCGGCGAAGGCATCGCGTTAGTGGGATCAGGCGATGTTCGCAGCCGTTTTCCAGACATCAAGTGCCTGCAACCGATGGAAGCGGATGGTTAAGGCTGTG
>Ga0316209_1000844_pt1 | contig 41669 bp, 38 predicted proteins | sample 6monopyrite_MG_FD_204945 | JGI IMG/M metagenome (GOLD analysis project Ga0316209, IMG submission 204945) | Microbial mat bacterial communities from mineral coupon in-situ incubated in ocean water Damariscotta River, Maine, United States -... | ecosystem: Environmental > Aquatic > Marine >...
ACTGGTCTAATGTGGGTGAATTATCCGTAAAAATCGAAAATAATATCGCCAATATTCAATTCTCACCGCTAGAACAATCGACTGAGGAATTGAAAATACATTTGTCTGTTTTAGGTTTCGACTTAATTAGCAAGGTGACTCGTGGCGAAAATCAGGGTAAAAATCTACAGCATGAATTTGTTAATCTAGCCCACGTAAAAGAACTTTCAAAACCTAAGAATGGTTATTACAATTGGCGAATTAAAATCCCGAAAAAATTGAAAGCGACCGCTTCAAAAATAGGCTACGCGGTTTGGGTATCTGGAAAAACTAGTCAACAACCACTGCAAGCGACCGGCGCTTGGGCTGAGTAAGGCGCGTTATTGTTCGAGTGAAAACTAACTTTCCTCTTTATTCGTCATCCTAATCCATTGCTGTGTTCGAAAGAAAAATCCAATATAACCTCTGACTTGAAGTTTTCCGTCTTCGATCCAAATTTTGCAATCATAAAATTTTCCGTTGTCAGGATCGAGTATTTCGCCGCTTTTCCACTTTCCTTTTTTAAAAGACATGTCGCGGATAATTTGCAGACCGATAACTTTGACATTTAATAACTCGTCTTTGCATTCCTTACAGATTGGATCTGCTTCTTCGCCTGCCTGTTGAAATAATTTGACTATTTTGCCAACCAGCTTGTCATTTTCTATCGATAACTCTACCACTGAACGAGGTTTATTCGTTTTATCATCGATAGTTTGCCATAAACCGATATAATCTTCGTATTGCGCCTGAGCAATGCCGGTGAAGAAAATTGATAGAAGCAAAAGAGTGAATCTAATTTTTGTCCGCATTTCGATATTCCTCAATTAACTAGTCGCAGTTTTGCTCGAATATAGTTTTACTCGAATGCAATTTGGCCAGATAACCGCCAAGCTGATATCCGAAATAGCTGGCGAATAACCAGTACCAACCGTTGTCCATCGTAAAAACTTTAGGCCAGTAAATAAACCAAGTAAACGCTGGAATAATATTCATGAAGCTGTCAACAATGAGGCCAATCACAGCACTAATCGATATTTGATCGATTAGATCAGAAAAAGAACTATAATTTTTGAAAAAATCGCCAACTTCTAAAACTTCAATGTAGGTATAGGTGATAAACGCCATTAACCCATAATAACCGCCGCCAAAGTAAAGCCATTTTTTATGCACCGGATTTACTTTAAACTCACTATTGTCTTTTTTTGCCTGCTTCTTTTTCTTCTTTAGTGACTCAATTTTTTCATCATATTCCATATAGTCTTTTTTAATCGCCCAAAGAACCAACAGAAAAGAAACAAGTGCAACCGGAACACCAGCGTAGAATATCGACTTGATTATTTCAAAAAACGGCTCATTAATATTCATAATTCTGATTGCTCAAGTTCTTCAATAATAAATGAGAAACCTTCGTTTTAAATAAATTGACTAGCATAAAAATTCCTATTCACCGATTGATTTAACACTAACTTTTCCCTTGTTCGCTTTATCGGCAAAATGAGTAATTAATTTTTCAAATGGTTGGTTTATGTAGGCTTTATCTTTTTTAAACGGTAAAGTGTCGATTGACGATATAAACTCTGCATCTGAATTAACAATAAAGAAATGTGGATAGCCTTTTGTTTTGGGGTATTTATTGAGGAATTCTTCGTTTTTATTCTCTTTGCTGTAATTCACTTTCATAATTTCGAAAGTCGATTTTAAATTTGCGGCCAGTTCTTTTTCTTTATCTAAATGAGCCCCTAATGTTTTACACCAAGTACACCATTCACCACCGACTATGAGCAATACATATTTATTCGATTTTTTCGCTGCTTCAGTCGCTAACAGCAAATCGGCACTGGGATCTCTAGCGGGATCGTACAATTGATTATAGGCTGGTTTGCTTTCTGCACTGCTAGACTGGCTACTCATTACAACCATAAAACTGAGCAGAATAAATGCTATTTTTGAAAGGATGTTAATTCTCACGCTAAGTTACCTCTTATTTTTGTTTTATTGGCTGCCTTTTATAACAGCAGTAGGGAGTTTTCACAACCGATAAAATTAACCTCGCACTGCTGTTTATCACGGATTTATCGTATATTTCGAGCAAATATATCCACATCCATACCGGAATAGGTCGATCGAAACAAAACACTCATACCATTTTTTTGAGCTACATTTTTAGAAGCTGCGTTATCAACATGAATTATCGAAATAATTCGCCGATTGATTCGCTCCTCTATAGCGAACTCTACTAGCTTTGCCGACATCTCACTGGCGTAGCCGATCCCCCAATATTGTGGAATTAACGAGTAAGCGATTTCATGCTCAAGCTTGTCTTCGATAGTTTTTTGTAGAATACCGGCCATTCCGATCATCTTGCCAGTTTCTTTGCTGATTACTGCCAAATGACCAAATCCTGTTTGCTGATACCGCTCAAATTGTATATCGATCCACTTTTTTGACCAGTCTAGAGGGGTAAAACCTTTAGTTTCTTTGGAATGGACGAGACCCAAATATTGTAAACTAGGGTTGTTTACAAAAAATTCTTGCCAACATTCAATATCAGAAATTTGCAGTCGACGAAGTATTAGTCGCTCAGTTTCATGATTAAAATAGTCAGATGATAAGTTCATTGTCTTAATTGCCGCACGAATTTTTTTCGGGTACTAACGAAAATAAAAGCTAAAATCAAACCGGTTAGAGCACCACTGACATGGGCAACATAATCGATACCAGAATTACGACTGTTTTTCATATCGTAAAAATCCCAGCCGACATACCAAATTGCCAAAAATAACGCAGGGATCCGAAAAACCTTCACGATAATAATAAACCAAAAAAAACACTTTATTTTAATTTTTGGAACTAATAACGCCAACATTGCCATCATTCCCATTACCACGCCGGAAATTCCAATGGTGGGGATACTAGAGTTGTCGCCTAAAACACTTATGCTATAAGCGAGACTAGTGGTGATCGACATAATTAGGATCACCCCAATAAACGTTAGCGAACCGACAATAATTTCTATTGCCGCTGCAAACACATAGAAGAAAAGCATATTTCCAATTAGATGGCTCCAACTTCCGTGAGAAAAAGTCGACGTAATCATTTTTATCGGATTGAGATCGCCTGGCATATATTGAAGTTGAGAAGTTAAATCATTCGGAACCATTTTTTCGAAATACTGATATTCTTGAAATAACATTTGAAAATCATTTTTGGCGCTAGCACTTCTTTCCTTTTGATCGAATAAGAGATTGCTATCATCAGTTAATTCATAAAGTGTTTTCTTTGGATCATCAGACTCTTTTATCGACTGCCAAAAAGTAGCGCAGCTCTGATAAGAGTGATTAAGTCGGCCTATCAAAGAGCGCACTTGAGAGCTGAGTGATTCATTGCAATAATATTGCATCGCAGAATCGTAACTTTCTCTGGAATTGATCTGTTTGTTAAAAATAAAGCTACAAACGATTATAATAAAAAAGGTGACAAAAGGGGTGCGAGTTAAACTCACATCAATTTTATAGGGCAGAAAGATCACAGCTAAGTCCTTTTAACAATTGGGTTCTTTTAACAATCGGGTTCTTTTAACAAGCCAATAACAATAATCGTAAAATTGTATGTTAATTCAACGATTATTGCCACTGGATATTCAAGGACAATCTTATTAGAGGGGATTATCGGGGCTCGTTTTGCACAAAGGAATTTTATAGAGTAAAGGGGTTAATCCCGTCAGACTAACGCCGTTGGCGCCGACTGATTTGTTAGTCGATCCTTCGCAACTCGCCCAAAGTTGATCTTCGGTTGTATCAACCATTGTCCAATTTTCTTTTTTTACCGACTGACACCATTTACTCGCAGCATAAGCCGCTCCGGTAGCTTCGGAGGTTTCTTTTTGATTTGATTTGATCGATTCATAAAAATGCCCTAACAATGAATCTTCAATTCGATGAGGTGCTTTTGGATCAGGTTTGCGAGAATAGTCGAATTTTTCAGCCTTGAGCTCTTTCGGTACTTCGCACAAATTGCCTTTATCAATATTATCGACGTAGCAGGCTAATTCAGCATCGGTGCTCGTTAGTATTTTGCGGTCCATAATAGAAGGTGGCGTCCAGAAAAGGGCTGTGACATTTTTGGGTTTTATACTAGTTTGAAAAATTTTGCCTGATTGATCTTTAACATAAACTTTTATCATTATTACATCTGGTCGATTTTGCAATATACCGGTCATATTAATTCTCCTAATACCATTTATTTCCAATGCGATAGGTAAGACGCTCGCAAAAATAAAGTGAAAAAGTTAAGGATGACTACTTTGGATCCTCTTGTCGCAAAAATATTTTCTAAAAGGTAAAGATGATGAATGGCTATCTGATTAACGCCGATTGGACTAAATAATCCAAATGTTAGAACCAAATAGTCCTACTAATATACTAAAAATAGCGGCAAATTTCTAATAGCTTGCTATATTTAGAAGTATCTCTTGATGCGATGTTGCAATAAAAGCTGAAATTCCTGCTATCAATGCGACTAAAAGAGAGCGCTATCAACCAAATGGATTGTAATAAGGAAGGGCAAGGTTTAGCCGTCGATAGTTATGAAATTCGCTCGTTCAAAAAGTCGCTACTCATGTGTTTTTAGGTCTTTGTTAAAAAGAGCCTACCGAGTTTTGTTTCCCGTAAAAGTCGTGGCTCATCCCTTTTATCGAACACGTATTTTAAAGACTATTCTATTAATTGGTCTCATTTCAATCGCCAATGCGCGAGCTGATAAAATTACTCAAGTCTTTCATTTCGACAATCTCAACTTTAAACAAGGACTTTCGCAAAGCACTGTAAAAGATATAGTACAAGGTCCGCAGGGATTTATTTGGTTAGCGACCTATGACGGACTAAATCGTTACGATGGTCACCAATTTAAGACCTATCGTTCAGTTGCTCCCTCTAATAACGACTTAGCCAGTAACTTGCTCTCCTCTTTGGCGGTCGCCGATGAGCTTATTTGGGTAGGCACACTCGATGCAGGCGTTAGCAGCTTCAATCCAAAAAATAATCAATTTCGAAATTACCGACTGATAAAAACGCGCTCTAGCGCTAAACGCGTTTTGGTCAATCGATTATTTACCAGCCGGAATGGCGATTTGCTGGTGGGCACTAAAGATCACGGCGCATTCGTAAAAAGAAGCGATGCAACGATTTTTTACCAGATAAAACTTAAATCGGGTGGCCGTCAATTGCCATCTGAATGGACGGTCAAAGACTTTACCCAAACGAGCAATGGAAAGATTTGGATTGCCACTCAAAACCAGGGGTTATGGTTGCTTAATAGTGACAAAATGACTGCCACACAGGTAACCCTCAAACTACCTAATAGCACTTCCAAGAATTTGCCTTTAGTCGCCCTTGCTGCTATCGATAACAGCTTATTTCTAGCAAGCGATTCAAGTCGTATTTATCAAATTGAAACTATCCATAGCATTGGAGAAAAAAGTCGCGGCGTCATTGTAAAAGCAAAAATAAGGACACTGCAAACCGAATCCGAAATTGCCACTTTATCGATTGATCCGGTAAACAGAGAGTTATTAGTGGGAACTGTCGACAATGGCGTACACCGTTTTACTTCGAACTTTGAAAAACGAGCAATATATCGCAACTCGTTCGAACAACCGAATGGAATAAGTGACAACTTTATTCATCGATTATTTTTCGATAAAAGCAACGTACTCTGGATTGGTACGGACAATGGCATTTCAAAATACAGCAGCATCAGCAATCGGTTCGATCACTGGAAGATTAGCAACGATTTGGCAAAGGACAATCATAATAGAAATATGATTTGGTCTTTTGAAAGTTTAGGCGATTATTATTTAATTGCCAGCGAAGCGGGCTTGTCTGCAATGAATAGGCAACCACAACAATCAACAACCTCTCCCTTAATCGATAAATTGGTTCAACAGTTTGACGGTGTGACTATTAATAAAATTACTCAAACGCCGTTGGGAGATTATTGGTTCGCTACCTCAAGCGGAATATTCATCTTAAAACTTACAGCAACAGCGTCCAATAGTTCAGAGAATTCAATTCTCGATACCGAGATAGATTTCTCTATCGATAGAAAACTACTATCTCAATCAATCGTCACCCAGATGCATGACTCTAATAATAAGACCTGGGTTGGCTCCTCGGAAAAAGGGTTGTACTTGTTCGATCAACATGGAAAACCCGAAAAGCGATTTTATTTTTCGGAGCTAGATAGTCACTCGATTAGCTCGAATTTGATTCTTGATATCCTTGAAGACTCACAAGGCAATATTTGGATTGCAACTCCCGAAGGACTTAATAGAAAACTTAAAGAAAGCGACCAGTTCGAACGATTTCAATTCGATACCAAATTAAAGTCGTCGATTAGTAATAACTATGTCACTGCGATTTATCAAAGTCGTAATGGCAATCTTTGGATTGGAACCACCAACGGATTGAATCTTTACGATCCAATTAGAAATTCATTCCGTCGGTATAAAATGACAGACGGACTGCCTAATAATCAAATATCTTCAATCGGTGAAGATGGCAAAGGAAATTTATGGATCGCAACCACCAATGGACTTTCGAAATATCATTCTCGATCTGATCAATTTATCAATTATTTTGCGAGCGATGGACTGCAAAGCAACGAGTTTAATCGAGGGGCGATTAAGCTAATTGATGATCAGATATTAGTCGGTGGTAATAATGGTTTCAACCGTTTTAATCCCCAACAATTGGCAGTCGACAATAATTCGCCCACGGTGGTTTTAACCAATCTTTTACTGCTCAATAAAACAATTAGTAAACAGAGAAATCGAGAGCGACCCATTTTTGAAGGAAGCATTAATCAAACCAAATCTTTATCGTTGCAACCTTCCGACAACATGCTCACCATAGAATTTTCGGCTTTGCATTTCGATGACCAAACGAATATTAAATATGCTTACACCATGCAAGGGTACGATCAAGAATGGATACAAACCGATGCGACTAAACGATTTGCTACCTACACATCATTACCACCGGGCCAATATCTATTTAAAATTAAAGCCGCGAATAAGGACGGTTTGTGGAACCCTCAAAGTACCGATATTCAAGTCACGATGTTACCACCTTGGTGGCTAAGTTGGTGGGCCTATGGATTGTATGCGGCAATTTTTATTAGCTTATTCTATAGCTACAATCGAGCACAAAAGCTCAAACTTCGACGTGAACAAAAAAATAGTCAAGATTTAAGAGAACTTGATCGAATTAAAGATGAATTCTTGGCGAAAACATCCCATGAATTAAGAACGCCGCTCAACGGCATTATCGGTCTTTCTGATTCATTAATCGCGGGTATTACCGGCCCCTTACCAGAAAAAACCACTGAAAACTTGCAAATAATTTCATCCAGCGGTAAACGGCTTGCCAAATTGGTTAATGACATTTTAGACTTCTCACAACTTGAACATCAAGGCATTCAACTGCAACGGCGGCCGCTCAATCTCGCCTCGATCGTCAGGGTAATCATCACTCTTTGTGAACCGCTTTTAGCAGATAAACCGGTTAAGATATTTAGCACTATTCCGCAAGATTTACCTAAAATCGATGGCGATCAAGGACGTATTGAACAAATACTGGTCAACTTAATTGGTAATGCAATTAACCATACCGAACAGGGCGAAATTACTATTGATGCCCGAGTAAGCGAGCAAATGATCTTGGTTGATGTGAGTGACAGTGGCAGCGGAATTCCAACCGCAGACCCAGATTTATTATTCGCCTCATTTAGTCAATTCAACGAAAAAAGTAGCCACCTTCAAACCGGCGTTGGACTTGGCCTTGCTATCACCAAACATTTGGTTTCTCTTCATGGCGGTAGTATAAAAGCTGAGAATACCGCCCAAGGTTCGCGATTCAGCTTCACTTTACCAATCGACCGTTCGACTAATATCCGCAGCATCAAATCTGAGAATATGTCGAATCGATTGATCGAAACAAAGGTAGTGACTCCGCAAAGAATTAGTGCTGTTGACGGTCGGCAACATTTCGCAGGCACTAAGCAGCGAATATTGGTCGCCGACGATGAACAAGTTAATTGCCAAGTGGTCGCTAATTTTCTAGCAGAAAAAGATTATGACGTCACAATAGTTGGTAATGGCGAGCAAGTTATTCAAGCTATCGACAAAGATCCGCCTTATGATTTAGTGGTGCTGGATGTGGTGATGCCTATCATTTCCGGCTACGAAGTCTGTAAATTGATCCGTAAAGATCAAAACTATTTCGAGCTACCGATATTGATGCTTTCAGCAAAAACGCAAGCTAACGATATCGTTGTGGGGCTGCAAGCGGGTGCCAACGATTACGTCTCTAAACCTATCGATAAAGCAGAGTTTTTAGCGCGGGTTGAAACCTTGCTTAATCTAAAACAAATCCATGTATTAAGACAGCAACGAGACAAAGCTACTTACGAAGCCAGTGAAAACTTGGAACTGGCTTTGCATCGACAAAAATACGACTCCCTTACTGGATTACCGAATCGAAATACCATGCGGTTTCGTTTAAGACAAGCCATTTTACAAGCCGACAATCAACATCAATCATTAGCGCTTCTATTTGTAGGACTCGATAAATTTGGCCAAATAAACGAGCGCTTGGGCCATGAAAGAGGCGACAATGTTCTCAAAGAAATAGCCCTTCGCCTTAGAAATTCTTTACGAGATAACGATACTATTGTTCGATTCGAAAGCGACACTTTTGTGATTGGCGTTTATGAACTGGAAAGAGAGAAAGATATTGAAAAAATTAAGGAAGTGATTACCAGCATTTTAACGCAAGTGAACCGAGTAATTGAAAAACCGATTGTTATTGATGAGCAATCGATTAACCTTTCCGCTAGTATTGGCGTTTCGATTTATCCTTATACCAGCAATAGTGTTGACGAGTTGTTCCGACATGCCGACATCGCATTGCACCATGCTAAGTCAAATAACAAAGGTGAAAGTCAATTTTTTTCCGATGCGCTTTATCGTAAAAATTCTCGCCAATACGAAATGGAAACATCTCTACGAAGCGCCTTGTCTAATCACGAATTATTTTTAGTTTATCAGCCGCAGGTATTGATTAATTCTCAACAAGTTATTGGTGCCGAAGCGCTTATCCGGTGGCAAAGTGCCGAGCATGGTTTAGTGTCACCGGCAACCTTTATACCCATAGCCGAAGATATTGGCATCATTAATGAAATTGGCCAATGGGTTATCAGCCAAGCATGCAGTGACATAAAAAAATGGAAAGACAAAGGCGTTCATTTTGGAAAAATTGCAGTTAATTTATCAGCACATCAATTTAAGGAAAAATCATTACCGAAACATATTGGTGATTGTATCTCGTTCAATCAAATCAATTGTGAAGATTTAGAATTGGAGATCACTGAAGGGATCCTTGTTGATAATATCGAAAAAACCAAGTGCTTATTAGACGAGTTTAAGGAAATGGGCCACCAAATATCAATCGATGATTTTGGCACCGGTTATTCATCCTTGAGCTATTTAAAACAATTCCCAATTCACACTCTTAAAATTGACCAATCCTTTATCCGTGATTTATTAGTCGATAGCCGCTCAAAAGCTATTGTTAAATCGATTATCGACTTAGCCAAAGGACTGGGATTAGAAACCATAGCAGAAGGCGTTGAAACGGCGGAGCAGTGGCAGTATCTGAAAGAATTGGAATGCGATCAAGTACAAGGATATTTAATTAGCAAACCTGTGTTATTTGATGAGTTCGACTGCAATCTTTATAGCCAGCGAAAATTAATTGCTGTCGGTCATAAATAGAGACAAAAAGGGCGAATCAAAACCTTTGATTCATCCCTCACTATTATGCGATTATTTTACGTCCATTTTTTTAATAACAATGCCATAAATAATAAGCGATACCGCTGATACAGCCGCTATTGCAGCAAAATAATACCAAATATAATGCGCGTTACTCGAAGCGACTTCCCAAGCGGCTCTAGTTTCAAATAAACGAGGATCAGGACAGTAAGCGCTCAACAAATACCCGGAAAGACCAAAGCCTAAAATTGAAGCTAAAAAAGAATGGAGATGAGAAAAACCCAAATAAAGAGCTTCTTCGCCTTTGGGTGCTAACAGCGAAAAATATTCTAAAAAGCGCGGTGAAATAAAGGATTCCGCCAAACCTTGGAAAACAATGCCGAGGATCATCATAAAGGCAATTGGGTGGAGCTGTACAATGCCTAAATCAACGGTGCCTTCTAACATATTCCCACCGGCCATAATTAGTGCCGACAAAGGCATAATAAACATACCCACGGTCATCGAAAATAACGCACTTTTCTTACGCATTATCGCGGTCACAAAACCTACCGTTAAGGCGACCACAAAAGGATTGACGTTGGCATACCAAGAAGGTGATGCGCCTTCACCTGCCATTCTCAAAACGTATTTCGGCATGGTGGCGTAGAGCTGATGCTGAACCATCCAAAAACCTGTAATGATAATTATCAGTGTGAGCAACCGACCGTTTCCTAGTACCTTTTTCAAGGCAGTTAGAATTTCAGCCATACTCTTACCGTCATTATTTTCCTCAGCGTCTTTAAAAAACAAAAATATGGTGATGAAGGCTAAAGCGGTCATGCTTGCAGCAAAATAGTTTAAATTGATCATGCCTAAATCGCCCATTGATTCGCGCAATGGTTTAACAATCGTTTTACCGGAAAAGGCTCCAATATTAACCATCATATAGAAAATTGAGAATCCCTTTGCGCGATTTGCAGCGGTAGTCGATTTTGCAACGGTGCCAGTAATTACTGCTTTGATAAACGAGCCACCGAACATGATAACCACCATAATTGGGATAATAGTCCAACGTATGTCAGTCTCCAGCAATCCCTTGAAGGTCACGGTACGGCCGTATTCAACGAGTCCCTGTGCTTCCAGCATTTTTGGGAAGATCGCTAAACTAGCATAACCAACAGTTAACAAAGCAAAAGCCAACATTAGAGATTTTCTGAAACCAATTTTATCGGCAAGCGCCCCGGTAAAGGTTGGAAGAAAATAAAGACCCGCAGAAAAAGAGCCGGATAACCATGCCGCCTGCACGTCATTAAAACCAAGAATTCTGGACAAATAGAGGGTAATAACAATAAAAACGCCGTAATAAGCGGCTCGTTCGAGTAGTTCGACCCCATTTGCAATCCAAAAGGTCTTGGGAAAACCGCCCAACATGGCAGGTTTACTAATTGAATTCATAGAAATTTCCAGAAGTTAAAGGCTATTGGCCAATTATTTGACCGTTTATTATTAGGTTTGGGAAGCGATTCTACCTTATTTTGCTATCTTTGGGTTCTATTTGCGAAACGTCAGTTTTAATTGAGCTATTTTGGAATGCCAAAAATTAACCTCCGACTAAGGTAACCATTGCTTAAACTCTTTCGATTGCATCAACGGCAAATAAACAGCTTCATTCTCAAAATCGGTGGTTTCAAAGGCATAACCAAATCTACTTTCGATCAATTTTAGGGTATCAATGGCCTGATTAAAGTTACTCATCGAAATTTGTACGTTTACTTGCGTCCAATAGGCATCTTCGAAATTAGGATCCAGTTTTATTGCCTGCCGCGATTGTTTGATTGATTCAGGGTAATTTTTAGCTTCCATATAGGTGTTGGCTCGCAAGAAATAAAGCGCCGGATCAGCAACACCAATCACTCGTTCGAATCGGTTAATAGCCTGAATAGCGTTGCCGTATTCACCGAGAAAATAATAATGATCCACCATCGCAAACGAAAAGCGTGGATTTTTGCCATGGTATTTCGCAAAATTTCGTAACGCTCGCTCATAAATAGCCATGTCGTTGAGTTGACCGGCCACTAACAAATAGAGCATTGAGATAGAACTGTTCGATTTTATAACGTCGCCGCTTTTTTCATAAGCTTCCACAAATGGTCGTGGATCACGTGATTGGCTAAAAGCTGCTAACGCCTGTGTTATCCTCTTTATCTCTTGTTTGTCGCCGTTGACAATCCGCATAAATTCTTTAATGACGCCGTCACCCGGCAAAGCGAAAACTAACAACTGGCTAACAGTAGCGCTGACATATTCCGCAGAAATATGAGAATACCAGTCAACAATTTTATAGTCACCTTGCTTATTTTTGACGAGGATAAATTCTAAGTAGTTATATCCCTCTTCTCCGAGATCAAAACGATACATTGCTCGTATAGTTTGGGACTCTTCTTGCACCTTCAACCGAGTGGCTATAGCGTTTTTTAATCCTTCTATTAATCGCTCGCTAAAACGAGAAGAAGAACTCATAAATCCTTTTCTAAATGATTGTTTGTTAGCCTTTGAGATCGAAGAAAGAGGAGATAGAACTCTTTTAATAAATAAATTAAAATCAATCAGTTGGTTAAATTTGTCGCTATCATTTTCTGAAATCGCGGACTCGATAGACAGTAACGCCTGTTCTAGTGTTTGCTCCGTTGCCGCAGCATTGATATTCAAACTAAAAATTAGCAGTAAGGCCGTTAAAGAAAGTTTCATGAAATTCCATACAATTTGCGTCGTTTCCTTAAGATACCAGTTTTTATGGTTAGATGGCTAGTGGAAGTCTGTCTGTGATTTTCACCAATCCTTGGAATAAACGATTGTTATTTACGTTAGTATTGCAACCTTGTTAAATTGGAGAAATCAATGAATCCCTCGCTACCATTACACGAAGAAGTGATGTTATTGGCACTAAAAGACGAAAAAGGCACCATTGACTACCGAGCAAATTTTTATCCGCAGGTAATGGCCGGCGCCATTTTGTCTGAATTATTAGTTTCAGAGGCTATTCAAATCGTCGATGATAAAAAACAAATCGTCGAATGTTATAAAACCCAAGTTTTCGAAAACGCCGTATTGAATGAAGCTTTACAAAAAATAGAGAATGATTCGAAAAAACGTCCCTTAAAACATTGGGTTAGTAGCCTTGCAGGGCTAAAAGACTTAAAAAAGAAAACCGCAGAGTCACTTTGTGAAAAAGGAATCTTGGATCAAGTGTCGTTAACAATATTATGGGTTTTTAATACCACCCATTATCCTGAATTAAACGGTGAATACGAAAAAAAACTAATCGAGAGACTAGAAGACGCGATTAACTCGGAAATGACTGAAATCGATTTCCGAACCGCAGCGCTTATCGCTTTACTTCATAAAACACAAATTTTAACTATTCCCTTTTCGAAACAGTTTTTGAAAGAAAGGAAAGAACGAATTACGGAAATAGCAGACGGAAAAGCCATTGCTGGCGTAACGGCAGAAATTATTCAATCGATTCAAGCAGTCATTTTTATTACCGCGATCATGCCCGCGATTACTGTGACGACCATTACTTAGTTTGTAAGTGGAGTTGCTATATGGAAAAAAGTAGATGAACCTAAAAGTAACATCCATCAAATTGAAACGATTAGTTTTTCCACTATTGGTTTTAGTTATTATTATCGGTGTTTATCTTGTCTATCAGCGAACCGAACAATCTACACAAGAAATATCGAATAAAAATATTGCTAATAAATCTAATGAATCACCTAAATCGTCAGATTCCGTTCTCAATAATTCTAAAGAACAGAAGGATTACATCTTGCGATGTGATGGAGATCTTGAGGATATATATTCATCTGATATTATTGCGAAATATTCCGATTTTGACTTTAAAGAAGCATTTAAAAACAATCCGTCGTTTGAAACTCAATTAGCCTTCGCATTGATTGCAAATAACTATTCTCAGACCGATAAAGAAAGCGAACAGGAGCCTATCAATCAAAGCGTTGAAATTCTTGAACGATTATTGGCAACTGGTAAAGACCAAAACCTATTGCACTATTATTTGGTCACTATGTGCGGTACGAAAGAAGATAAATCTAACTGCAAGAATAGAGTTATCGACAATGCTATACAAAACGACCCAAACAATGGCGCGTTGTGGTTTCAAGTTGCATTATTAGAGGCGGCCGATAAAAACACCACAAAAACTAGCGAAGCGCTTAGACAGCTGATCGCCGCACCCAATTATGACGAATATTATGCGGATAGTATCGAAGTTTTTGACAATGCTCTTATTGAAATAGGCGTAAGTCAAGAATCGTTCAGACTAATTAGGGCCATAGGCCATTCGGCAGCGTTGACCATACCTCCACTACAAAGCCTCACCAAATTTTGCAGAGAGAACGCGAAGAGTAGAGCTGACATTTCTCAGCTATGCTTAGATGCTGGTCGAACAATCGCATCGAAATCTCAACAAACTTTGTATCGATCTGTCGGCTACTTTCTCAACGAAATAATATTTGAAGAACTTGGCGACAATCAAAATAAGAATATTTATACTCTTCTAAGAAATGATATTCAAAGAAATTCCTATGCAAATAGCGAAGCGACCACATTAATGATGTTCGATATCGAATTACAACGATATTGGTTTTCTCAGTTAAAACTTTTCGGTGAACAAAAATCGTTTCAGTTATTGCATGAAGAAGCAGTTCGACTATCGAGAGATCCAGATTACAACCCTTGTAGATCTTTTTGACTTAAATATTAATGTACGAAAGTAAGATGGAAACTCTCCAAAAAATAATCTCTCACTATAATAGTGCTTTATAAGCCGAGATTAGCAAGCGTTTAGAATACCAAATATGAAATTTGGCAAGAATTCGAAAAGTAAATGGTTGCCTGTACTGCCCGGATGCATCCTTTTTAAATACCACGGCTGATCCAAAAAACAAAGTCGTATTGTTTTCGCTGTTTTTATCACTGGCTATATCTCGACTACCAATGTCATTCGAAGGCACCAACATTAACCATGAACGAGTTTTACCCATAAAATCACATAATAATAGCTGGTTAGATTGACGAGCCTCCACCCTCCATGCTGCGAAATTTTCGGTTTCGACCAAAGCCAATTGGCGAGCCTTGAGGTCATTTGATGGCTTTCCAATCAACGATAAAATGAATCTTTCTATTTTAAACAAACGACTGGTATAAAATGCCTCGACAAAGTTGGAAAATTCGATTGGCTGATCAATTTTAATTCTAAAACAATCGGTATAAGCTTGAGAATTATTTTTGTTTTGATATTTAGCCAAAAGCGCGTTATTGGGTAATTCACTTGTAGTTACTTTTTGATCCATTGGTTATCCACCGTAAGACTTAAATACGGGTATAGATATCGTTTCATATAAGCATACAGGCTTATATCGCCAGTGCAAAGTTGCCATCCATCATTCCGATATATGACGCGACTGCATAATTCTGATATATGCGTGATTTTAATCTTATTCCTTGTTCTCTTATTGAGATAATCGAGAAAATAATTCAATCCTGCTATTGAACAAAAATTAATCTTTATGCTAGTTTTATACCCGTTATCAATGAAGATGCGATTTAATATCTACATGAGAGAAAATTATGAAAAACACCCGAAAGAGACGCATCGGTAAGCGCTATCGCTCTCCAAGATACGCCATTCGATTTCTAGAAGATTTGAATGACTTCCCCAATGCTCCGTCTATTCTTAGCGAAGGCGATTCATGGTTTGGTTATCCATTCGGGCGGGATCTTAATGATCAAATTGCTGAATTGGGTGCATTTAATATTCGTCATTTTGAAAAGGCCGGTGATGAACTAATCGAAGACATGATGGATGCGCAGCAAATAAAACTGCTAACTAAAGCGCTAAAAAACCATCAATTCGAATTGATGATTTATTCCGGTGGCGGCAATGATATTGTTGCGGAAAACTTAACTCACTACATCACCAATGATGAGTCCGGTAGTGGTCCGCATAGTCGAATTAATACCATCGCAACTAAAGACCGAATCAACGCCTTAAGAGATAACTACATTCAGTTAATCGATTTGGTAAATGCCCATCAAACAAAATGCCCAATTATTGTTCACGGATACGATAGGATCTTACCAAGCGATGTCGGATTTACCGTATTAGGATTCGAATTAGCCGGTCCTTGGGTGAAACCCACATTGGATAAAAAAGGCGTCAGACCAGAACATCAAGCGGATGTTATTAACCATATTATGGATCTATTTAACGATATGCTAAAGAAGCTTGCGCTGGATTTTGACGAAGTTCACTTCATCGATTTAAGGGGCACGCTTAAATCCAATGAGTGGGCCAATGAAATTCACCCAACATCAAAGGGCTTTGAAAAATTGGCAAAACATTATGAAAGTAAATTACGGCAACTAGTGCCAAGTGGTTTTGTGTAGAATAAAGTCACTTCTACTTGGCGATACTGTAGAAATGAATTAAATTAGCTTCAATACACCCTATTTGTCTAAGCTAATTCAGGATGGCCAAAAACCGATGAAATTTACTTTTTTCTTGCTGCTTGTTTGTCTCCTATTGCCTACGGATAGTAACGGGATCGTCATACGGCACGATCAGCCTGCTCAAGCTTATATCGTTTCAACAATACCCGATTATTTGATTGATATGCCACATGAAGGCCACGGCGTACTCTTCCATCCCCAGTGGATCGTAACGGTTGCACACGAAATTTTTTACGACTACACCGGAAAAACCATTAATATATCGGGTAAAAACCACATAATTGAGAAAGTTGTTCTCCACCCAAAATACCAAAAAATTCCCAAATTCTTGTTTAAAGGCAAAAGCCTTCCGTTAATGGCCTTTAATAAAAACAACCATGATATTGCACTAATAAAATTAAGCAAGCCGGTAGCAAATATCGAACCCATAAAGCTCTATAATCAATCCGATGAACTAACCAAGAAAATTACCATCTATGGCAAAGGGGCTACTGGAAATGGAAAAGCCGGCCAAGTTCTTGAAACCAAGAAAGACAAAATACCCAGATTTTGTACCAATAAGATTAGCAATGTTAAAGATCAATGGATAAGCTATCGATTTGATGATTCAACATCCGGTTTACCGCTAGAAGGAATGCATGGCTCAGGAGATAGCGGCGGTCCTTCAGTTATACACATAGATAATAACGCATTTTTAGTTGGTCTTTCAGCGTGGCAATTTATTGACGGCGAAATGGGACAACTGACAGAGGGTTTATACGGAACAATAGCGTATCAGGTAAGAATTTCTTATTATGTTAGGTGGATAGAGGGCGTTATTGAGAAGAATCAGTAATATCCAGATTAAACTTTCTACAACTAAGGCTAAAACTATGAGTGATCTAAATTCTTTGTGCAATCGAGCAGTATGGTTTGACATTCCGGTCAGTGATTTAGACCGTTCGGTAGAATTCTATAAAACGGTTCTCAATATTGAAATCGAGGTGATTGATTCAGATGGCTTTAAATTCGCCGTACTAGAACATGATAAAGGTAATGGAGGGTGTTTGGTTCCCAACCAATCAGAAATTACCAGCAACCGAGGCATTATGGTTTACCTAAATGTCGATGGTCGAATACGAGATGCTGTTGAGAAAGTTGCTCAAAATGGTGGGAAAATTATTCAGATGACTCACTCGATTGGTCCACATGGATTTCGAGCGATTATTCTTGATAGTGAAGGCAATCGATTGGTATTGCATTCTGAGACAGAGGCATGAAAATTGATAAACGATTTTGTCAAACTATCGACCAACCGATGGTTAGAATCAAAATGAAGATGAGAATTAGACTCCTTTCTTTTGCAATTATTTGTTCTCTACTTTTTGCTTGTTCGAGTGTGCCTTCGGACAATCCATCTAGAATCGATTTAAGCAATGGGAATACGATAAGTCAGCTGGAATTGGCAACACAATTTTATTCTCGAGGGGTAGCTGAACTTCAAAGGGAGAACATTGTGGAAGGAATGAATAATATAAAGCTTTGTGCTTCCTTAGCTCATGGCGGCTGCGCTGAAATACTGGGTTGGTATTATTACAAAGGTGAACACGTTGAAAAAGATCTTGAGCAAGCGGAAAAATGGGAAAAGATCGCTTGGTCTACAGGAATCAAATATATTTACGCTGGACTGTCTGGCGCTCTCTCGCTAGCAGAATATTATTGCGACGAATCCTATTTTGGAAAAAGCAAAAGTGAAATACTTGATTGGGCCAAGAAAGCTGAAAAATTGCTGCTTCAATTGCTCGTCTCTTTTTCGAGAGATGAAGTTTATCAGAGCAAGGAGCTCATCCAGCAATTTCTTGACCGCATCGAGTCCGTAAGAAATAATGTAAAGAATAACGCGTGCCCTAGTTTACAGTCCTAATTAACGATCGCTAACGACCGTAGGTATTTTCAAGAATAGCATGCTAATTCAACCCGCAAATATTATTCAGTATATTTTCGTCTTTCAGGCACTTTTCGGTGTGTTTCTAATTTGGAATAATCTTCGATATCGCGGACTGGTCTACTTGCTGATATTAGCAGCCATTTCGATGATTTTTAATTTATTGGAAGAAACCGCTGGTAGCCGAGATATTTATCTAGTAACACCGATTTTCTTGCTTGCAAAAGGTCCGTATTTTTATTTATTCGTGTTTTATTTAGTTTACCCTGAGCGCCACTCTAATCGAAATTATTTATGGCACAGTCTACCAATGTTTCTAGCATTGCCTTTTACCCAATGGCCTCAGACAATCATCGGGCTTGGTTCAATCAGCCAATTGCTTTATGCAGTGATCTCGTTCCAATTAATATACAAGTACCACCGAGCCACTTTTTCCAATCGATCTGATGCAGATTCTTTACAACTCGATTGGGTCATCAAAATACTGGCTTCTTTTTTGGCACTTGGATTATTTGATTTAATCCGTTTGAACCTACAACCCTATATTTCGATGACGTTAAACCACGGCGGCCAGCTTTTCGAAAATGCTGCTTTCTTATTGCTATTTTGCACTTTAGTTTATAAGGCGCTTCAGAATCCGCGGTTGTTTGACGGGCTGGCTGAGTTCGAACAATCTGAACAACAATTGCAAGACGAACCGCCAGAAGATATATCTCACTTGCAAGTTATTTACGATACCCTAGAGCACATGATTAAAGCTGAATCTTTGCACCACAAGGCGCGATTATCGCTAAACGATTTAGTTGAAAAAACAGGCATTAATCAGCGCGATATTTCTCAAGCGATTAACCAGGTAGCAAAAATAAGTTTCTGTGATTATATTAACCGCTTAAGAATTGATGATATTAAATACTATTTGGATGAAAATTCTCAATCGAAGGTCAATTTATTGGAACTAGCTTTCGACAAAGGTTTTAATTCTAAATCGAGCTTTAACTCTGCTTTTAAGCGCGAGCTGTCGATGACACCGAGCCAATATATCAAACAAATTCAAAATGCAATGGGCCATGAATAACCGTTAACCGACGCATCTAACTCATTAAAATAGTCACTAAATCAGTACAAGATCATGTTTTAACACGCTTTTGAAAACTAATCCGTTTACCTTTTAGCAACTTATCCTTCAGCGGTTATCAACATGCTAAAAATTCGAATTCCAAGCTGGTTAAAGCGCACAACTAAATATGGGTTAGCGCTTTTCTTTTTATTACTATTAACAATCGCGGTCTCACTCCCGATGGCGAAATACCTAAAACCGCGAGACCTGATAATGGTCGATAATCGCCAGTCGATTACACTGGACAACGTTAACATTATCCGAGTGACACCTTTCGCTAAAGAAAATATCCTTAAGCAACAACAGATTGTTATCCGCGGTGGCGAAATTATTGCGATTAATCCGGCCGGTAGCCAGATCGAAGCAAATAGTCGACTCATTGATACCCAAGGCGCCTACGTGACGCCAGGCTTATTCGATATGCACGTTCATTTATACGATCGAAAATATTTAATGCTCAACCTCGCCTATGGCGTAACCAGTGTCAGGGCAATGAATGGCCAATTAAAAGATTTAAGATGGAAAAAAGAATTGGCACAACAACAATGGTTGGGCAGTAATCTGTTTGTTAGTTCGCCCATTTTGAATGGAAAAAATGCCGATGCATTAAGTGTGACGATTAATTCTAAAGCGGAAGGCCGAGAGCAAGTACGAAAAGCCAAAGAATATGGATTCGATTTTATTAAAGTTTATGGTTATTTGGGTAGTCAGTCATTTGAAGCCATTGTCGATGAGGCAAATAAGATCGGTATGCCGGTTGCAAAACATGGGCCTCATCCCGTTGCAGGCTCCGATTGGCATTGGTTAGAAGGCATGCAATCTCTAGAACACGTTGAAGATATTTTTCAAGGACCATTAAATTTCGAATTCGATTATACCAAGCTGCAAGAAGTCGCTCAGCAAATTAAAACGCTTAATGTACCGGTTGTGCCAACCCTAGAAACCTTCGATCATTTAACCCAATTAAGTAATCGCAAACAACAATTCGTTGATACGCTAGAATTGTCTTATATCAATCCGCTTTATTACGATATTATGAACTACTTTACCGTCCAGCGTTGGTTAAAAGGTAGTAAGCAACAAGCTGAATATTTGACTGAAGAAAACAAGTTTCTATCCGATATTGTTAGAGTTTTACATCAAAACAAAGTCAAATTATTGGTCGGTTCCGATGCAGGTACGAACTTCACTTTATCTGGTATCGCAACCCACAATGAGATGCGTTTGATGAGTCAGGCTGGCTTGTCGAATATCGAAGTTATTAGAGCGGCAACCATCAACGCCGCCGAAACACTTCGAATTGACAAACACTCTGGCAGTGTCGAAATCGGGAAAGTCGCCGATCTTATTTTATCCAAAGCTAACCCACTAGAAAGTTTGAATAGCCTGCGAGAACCTTTCGCAATCGTAAAAAATGGCCAATGGTTATCGCAACAAGATATTCGAAGGTTAAAAGATTCTGCCAAAAATACTAAAAGTTATTATTGGAGCGTGATAACCTTGGTAGAAGATCTGATCGATCGGAAATTTCATTAGAAAAAACAAATTGAGACCGTTATGACTCCGAACGAAAAACCTCACGATAATTCGCCTCGAATTATATTATCCAATCGTCTAGCTACTTTAGAAGATGTTCCCGCTATTATCGAATTAATGGGATTGTCTATCGCTGAGAATATGAGGTCTTTTATAACTCCAGCGGAAATAATCGCAGCAAGAGAAACGATGGGAGTCGACCACACATTACTAGAGGATAAAACTTATTTTGTGATCGAAACGATTCATCATAATACAACGGTCATGGTCGGCTGTGGCGGTTGGGGTAAACGCAAAACTCTTTACGGTGGCGACCATACCATAGGTCGAGATGATGATTTTAGCGATCCGAATACAGACCCTGCACGGATTAGAGCGATGTATACACATCCGAAATGGACTCGTTGTGGCATTGGCTCGCTTTTGCTCGAACTTGGTGAAAGTGCCGCACGGCAGTCTGGGTTTAAATCTATTGAACTAGGTGCTACCTTATCGGGTGAGCCACTTTATCTTGCCAAAGGATACCTCGAAATCGAACGAGAAACGATGACCGCAGAAAATGGCGCAAAAAACGTAGTGATTAAGATGGCGAAAAATCTTTAGTATTTAAATATTAATTTAAACGAGGGAATTATGTAAATGGAGAACACAATGAAAATCAGTGGAGAATTTGAGATAGAAGTTAAACCTTTAGATAACTATGCTAAAGCAATTGATGGCATTTCTCTTGGACGAATGTCCATCGACAAAACGTTTACTGGCGAGCTATCGGCTACCAGCCAAGGCGAAATGTTAACCGCCTTGACTCCAGTAAAAGGTTCAGCTGGGTATGTGGCAATAGAACAAGTTTCCGGAAGTCTTACTGATAAAAAAGGCAGCTTTGTATTGCAACATTATGGAATGATGAATAGTGATGGCCAGCATTTAACACTAGAAGTCGTTCCAGAGTCTGGTACCGGAGAATTGTCTGGGTTAACGGGCAAAATGAATATTCGAATTGAAGAAGGTCAACATTTTTATGATTTTGAATACGAATTCATAAATTAAATTCCATAAAAGAAAATTAAAAAAATTGCGTCTTGTGACGGAGCTGCAGACTCAGGTAACTATTGCGAATAATTTCGTAGGTCGGCAACCCTTTGCCGACAGAAAGCGTGAAGGCTTTTCAATATTTTTTTTATATCTCTCACTATTAGAATAATAATTCAGTCATCAATTTTTTCGAATGGCTTGAGATTCGTCGGCAAGGGGTTGCCGATCTACGGGTAAAACTCGAATAATTTTGTAGGTCGGCAACCCTTTGCCGACGGAAAGCATGAAGGCTTTTCAATATTTTTTTATATCACTCACTATTAGAATAGTAATTCAGTCATCAATTTTTTCGAATGGCTTGAGATTCGTCGGCAAGGGGTTGCCGACCTACGGATAAATCTCAAATAATTTTGTGGGTCGGCGACCCTTTGCCGACGGAAAGCATGAAGGCTTTTCAACATTTTTTTTAATCACTCACTATTAGAATAGTAACTCAGTCTTCAATTTTTAGAATGGCTTGAGATTTGTCGGCAAAGGGTTGCCGACCTACTCGGTTATTTTATTGAGATTTTAATAGGACTTCAATTGCTTTGTTTAATACGGGATCGACGCCTTGGCGAATATCTTGCACAGTGGGTTTGACTTCAATGTTCGGTTTAATTCCGACGCCAACCCAATCTTCTCCGTTAGGATATCCGTCTCGCTTACTCGTCACTCTCGCACTTCCGCCACCTGGTAATTCAAAAAATAATGGTTGTCCGGTACTGCCACCGGTTGTTTGTCCAATCAATGTGCCACGCTTTAACATTTCGAAGGCGACCGCAAAATCCTCACCGGCGGAAAACGTGCCCGCGCCGATTAAGACAGAAACCGGCCCTTCAAAAATTTCGGGTTGAATCCATCGTTTGGCGTTGTCACCCCCTAGCACCTTCCAACTAACTCTTCTTTCCCCCCAAGCTCTTAAGGTTCCCAAATACTCACGAGTTCGCTGGCTGGACCCTATTACAGGATCATGGGTTAAGTAACCTAACACAGCCATCCCATAGCCCGAGCTCCCACCACCGTTTTTGCGCACATCGATTATTAACCCTGACGCCTTCCTAATTTGGGGAAAGGACTTAATAAATTTATTAAGTGATTGTTCGTCACCGAACCCATCAAGACTGATATAGGCAATATTATTCTTAAGTATTTTGAAAACATGACGAATAGGTGAAATTCTGTCGGTATAAATTCTTTTGATTAGAAGTTCGTGCCGTTTTCCGCTTTCTGTTTTAATTTTAAGTTTAATCGTTTGATCTTTATCACCTCGTAATAATGAATAACTATAGGTACGCAAGTCCTTGTCTTGTTTAGTTGATGAACTTTGAAAAGGTCGTACAAAATCATTCGCGTACTTGTGTACTGACACGTCATTGATTTTTAACAGCTCGTCTCCAACCTTAAGTCCTGCCGATTTAAGGCTCTTAGAATAAATGGCAGTAATTATCACCTTGTCGTCCATTAGTCGCGTTCGTAGTGGCGGCGCAGCGAAATATTGATCAATAATTTCTGACGGCGGATAGACATTTGAATGGCCGTCTTGGAGTAATGCCGCCAAACGCATTAAAACTCTAAAGTATTCGCGAGAATTTTCTGTTGCCAAGACTTTCGGTATGAATTTTTTATAAGTTTCATCCCAATTCAAGTCCGGAATTTGATCGAAATAGACGAAATTGTATTTTGCCTCCGACCAAAATAGAGAAAGCCCGGCAATTTTTTCAGCATTAGTCAAATTATCTTGAAAAGGTGAGGAAAAAGTATTCACCTCAAAAATTCGTGACCAGGCTTTTTCACTACCGACTAGCTGGCGAAATAGACGCTCATTTTTAAGCAAATTTACAACAGCGGCATTTGTTGCTACTCGATACAGAGCTTGCTGATGACGCTGGAATTCCGATAAATACAATAATGCACCTGCTCTATCTTTTTGCAATGCGTTGACTTCGACTAGATCGCGCAAAATATCCCACTGCCGAGCGGCCAGATAGATGTCATTGGCATACAAAGAACGAATTTTATCAGAGCGCACATAGAGTAAAGCCTTTAAAAGAATAGTTTCGGCTTTTTGTAGTGCCTCCTTATCTTTAGAACTTTCAATAATGTTGCCTGCCGAAGTTCGCATCGCTTGTGCTTTTTCATAAGCTTTACTCGATTCGACTGAAGGCTCAGATTTCACTAGACCAGCAGATAGCGATGTCAAAATTAGGATAAAAAGGGTTAATGCTCGCACGATTTATTTTCCTTGTGATTTATTCTCATTATTAGATTGATATCGAAACGCATTCGCTATGATAAAATTCCCATTGCTCTGGATTATTTCCAATTTACATCTGTACAGCAAAAGATTCATCGTTAGTCTGTAAACTGTCCATAGACAAAATTTCGAACCGGTCGATAATTAAATTGTGCGTCACTCTCCGTTGCAATCAATCAAATAGGATTAATAATGGCCAAACAATTCGAACATCTTGAACCACAACATATCGCCTTTATAGAAAAGCAATCAATGTACTTTGTGGCCACTGCAGCCCATGACGGAATGGTTAACCTATCACCTAAAGGGCTAGACAGTTTTCGAATTATAGATGAAAGTAAAATTATTTGGCTTAATTTAACCGGTAGCGGCAATGAAACCGCTGCTCACCTATTAGAAAACGACCGAATGACCGTTATGTTTTGTTCATTCGACCAGCAACCGCTTATTCTTCGGCTATACGGCCAAGCCGTCACTGTTCATCCACGTGATAGCCAATGGAAAGAATTAATCGAGCAATTTCCAGAGTATATCGGCGCTCGTCAGATATTTGAACTAGAAATATCGATGGTTCAAACATCTTGCGGTTTTGGTGTTCCTCTTTATCAATTAAAGGGAGAACGGTCAACCCTGATCACGTCAGACGAAAGACGCGGAAAAGCTGGTGTTGAGCAGTATTGGATCGATAAAAATATTTTAAGCATTGATGGCAAAGAAACTAGAATTTTGGGAGACAACCCTAATTAAAAGAGCATGCTTATTTTTCTAAATTTTAACCATCGTCTTTATTTTATGGGTAATAGCTATAATTATTTTGATTCTAATGGGCAATCACGCTATCTTGGTGATAAACCCATAACAACTATTCGAAATGGAGACGATTCGATGAGCAAAAACCTATTTTCTATTTTATTTTTTATTCTATTTGTCACAGTCCAGACCAGCCACGCAGGTATTCAAAGTTTAAGCAACGAAAACAAAGTTAGAGAAGCTATTTCTCCACAGGTCAATGCCGCATGGGGCAACGCGGGCGCCTTAATAGGTTGGTTAGCACAAAGTAAGTATGGCCAATGGCAGTATTTGCAAAACAAACCCAGAGAAGGTTATTCCTTACCCGTTTTTCTTTGGCGAGAATTCAAGCCCGGCTTGATAGCCAAGCTACCAGCACCATCGGTACCCTTTGCCATAGGCATAGGCGGCACTAAATTCGATAACGCTGGACTAAAAGAACTCTCCAAATTTCAAAATTTGCAAGCCTTAGATATCAGCCATACACGAGTTACAGATAGCGGTCTAAAGCAATTATCCAAAATAAGTGGATTGCAAAGTATCGACCTAGGGGCATCTCTGGTGACCGATGTCGGATTACAAGAGCTGGCGAAAATTAAACAGTTGCGGAAATTACATTTTGGAAGTACCGCAGTGACTGATGCTGGGGTTGAAGAATTGCTTTTACTGGAAAATCTGAAAACATTATATCTTTACAATACCAAGGTTAGCGATTCGGGAATATTGAAACTCATCAAGCTAAAACATTTAAATACCTTGATTCTAGGCAAGACGCAGGTAACAGATAGCGCGGTAAAAAAGCTGATCGACGCTAATCCGAAAATGGAAATTTTGCGATAATAAGAAACAAATGGATATCGGTGCAAGAGAAAAGTCCGGTATCTTTATAATATTGTTCGTTATTTCGCCGATGATTTTATTAACTCTTTTTAGCCAGAGTGGAGCGGGAACGCGACTTAAGAATTAAGGTTTTTACACCGCATCCGGCTCTTGAAGGCAGTATTGGCATTGCTTCAGGACCCGGAAAGAATCCGATTTGGCTGTTTTCGATAAATACAAAACCAGAAACCGTGATAAATTTTTATAGAATCTCTCGCAATCGTAAAGGCTGGACACTCACCAATGAAACGGGCCATGGCATAACATTTGAACGTAAAAGAAGTATAACGACCGGTAGCATATCAGTCAGATTACCTCAGGTCACTTGTCCCCAGCTATTATCATTACAAGCTGATACGGTATTTTGCTGCTGTGAACCAGTTGTGTAAAAAGTGAGCTCGAAACACCTTGTGATTGCGAAGAAAATGAAAAAAGTGTGACTCAGTTCATGAAAAATCCGCAAAGCTCACCCATAATCGTCGGGTTTCGCTGGTAATTAATGCGAACATCTTAATTTTTATGATTAACAACTTAGGTTTATTGAGCAATGCAGCTATCTCCCAGTACCGGATGGAGTGAATTTAACCAACCCGATGACGTTGTCCTGTGTATTTCCGACTTTCTACAATTGGCGGAAAATGGCGGAATTTGGGAATATTACAATTTTACTGAAACCTCTTCTGTTTGGTGCTCGAATGAAACTCATGCAACCAATCAGCTTCAAATCGTATTTGATTCCGATCATAGAGATTCTGGAATAAAATCGTTAGTTTTCGAGCTAACTAACAATGGTGGACGGCATTTCAAACAACTATTTAAATTAAAAAAACAGCTTAAAAATCAATTTAATATTTTTAGTCATTAGACAGCACACTCCTTTTTCTAGTTCGGAATTTCTGCCCATTTATGGAATAATGCTCTCCATTACCAAGTTTATTCAATAAGCGCGCCTTCAATGTCGGACCCAAACTTTCCCGGATTTATTGTTCCTACCAGCAAAGATAGCACGCGACTTTTTCATGGCCGCGGTCATGGCTATCCGCAGTTATCCCATGTGTGCATCGACTGGTATTCGCCGGTTATTCTGATTACTTTATATCAATCCGTTGAAACAGAGTGGCTTTCTCAATTAAGTTTAAGAATTCAGGAAAAAATTCCATTATGTCGTTCAATCCAAGTGCAATACCGTTACCGTCACAAAGCGCCGGTTGAATGCCTTTGGGGCGAAGATATCCGGAGCATAATCGCTACCGAAGAGCATCTCAAATACCATGTTAATTTTGGCACTAACCAAAATCACGGTTTGTTTTTAGATATGGCCAATGGCCGCCGATGGCTTATCGATAGAAGTCGAGGTAAACGGGTTTTAAATTTGTTTTCTTATACGTGTGCATTTTCAGTCTGTGCAATCGCCGCAGGCGCTAACTACGTATTGAATTTGGATATGAGTAAAAAAGCATTAAGTCAGGGCCGTGAAAATCATAAATTGAATGGACACGATTTAAGTCGAGTCAAATATACGGCGGTCGATCTGTTTAAATCCTGGGGCAAATTACGCCGCGAGCAGAAATTTGATATTTTAATTTGTGACCCGCCAACTTTTCAAAAAGGCAGTATTGATCTTGCGAGAGATTATAAGAAAATCGTTAAACGCATCCCCGAATTTATGTCCGAAAACAGCGAGATATTATTTTGTTATAATTCTCCCGACTTAGATCAACAATTTATTTTGGATACCGTAAAAGAGCATTGCCCCGATTGTGTTTTTGAGCAGCAAATTGCTAATCCATCTGTTTATCGAGAAGCGCACGCTGGTAAAGGATTAAAAGTAATGAATTTTATTTACCGAAAATCATGAGATTAAACCAATGAGCATCAATACCAGAAAAAAAATTCTTGCCGCTTTACAAATAGGCAGTGATAAAAAAAGCACCTCCGAAACATTATCTCAAATATTGTCTTTCGAAAATCAAATCAAACAATCCAATTGCGATCTCTTAGTTTTACCAGAAGCAATATTGGGAGGCTACCCGAAGGGGTCGGATTTTGGTACGCGAGTGGGCTATAGAAGCGAACAAGGCCGTCAAGAATTTTTGGACTACTGGCAACAAGCAGTGCAAATTGATGGGGTGGAAATAAACGCTATCGCGAAATTGGCAAGACGTTGTTCGACCTCGATCGTGATCGGTATAATCGAAAAAAGTAATACTACGCTATATTGCACCGCGCTTTTTATTTCAGAAAAGGGAAAAGTGGTCGCTAAACACCGAAAACTGATGCCGACCGCTAGTGAACGACTTATTTGGGGGCAGGGCGACGGTTCAACCATACCGATTATCGAAACAGAAGTTGGCCGAATTGGCGCGGCCATTTGTTGGGAAAATTATATGCCACTACTTCGAACGGCGATGTATGCAAAAGGCGTTGAGATTTGGTGTGCGCCGACCGTTGATGATCGTGATATTTGGCAAACCAGTATGAAACATATTGCTTACGAAGGGCGTAATTTTTTAGTCAGCGCTTGCCAATATCAAGCGCCACCAGAAAATGCCGAGGTCAAAGATAAAGACTGGCCAAAAGATAAAGCGTTTATCCGCGGTGGTAGTGTCATCATCTCGCCCATGGGTGAGGTTATTGCCGGGCCGCTGTACGATAAAACAGGTTTAATTTTTGCTGAAATTGATCTCAATGATATCGTTAAGGCGCGTTACGATATGGATCCAACCGGGCATTATTCACGTCCGGATATATTTAAATTAACCGTTGATGAAAGTCGACGGGATGCGATTAATATTGAAGAGGGTGACTCGGTAAAATGACCGGGTAACAAGTTTTGTAGGAGCATACGTCTCGCCGCGAATTGATTTAAGAGGAGGGTCCGAAACTCAAATTAGACGACCCGATTTGAGTTAACTTCTATTGGCGGCAGGGACGCGCGCTCCTATGAGAGAGCGCGATAGTATTTTTCACTTTACCGACTTAAGGACAAAAACTCCGAATTTTTTGCAATTCAATTGCCGCGCCATTAAACGCATAAGCATCACTATCACTGACGTAATAATAAACCATATCATTCGGCAACATCACCACTCCAATACCGCCAAAACCCGACATATAAGATACCCAAGTACCGGTGGGACAATTATAAGAAGACGAACTCCCCATATCCCAGGTCCAAACGCCGTTTAAGTAGCGATTATCTGCGTTAAAAGTTGCCAAACCTAAATCACCACTTTGTAATAGCATATCATTAACGATGGCCGAATCGATGATCTGCTGACCCGCAATTTGACCCTGATTTTTGGTCAAAAATTCCGCCAGTTTAATCATGTCGTCTTTATGATAAGTCATACCGTGGCTGTAATACATATCCGCTTTTGGATCGACCGTTCTTACTGCTTTGTAAGTGACCGGACTTAAGCCAAGCGGCTTATAGATTTCGTTGACCACTTTTTCATAAATATCTTGGCTACCTAAATACGCATCAAGTGCGTTACCTAAAAGATAGGTGTCAGACGAGTGATAAATCATCTTGGTGCCTGGGGTCGCTTTCCTTGGGTAGCGATCACAACTGTGAGCTATTTTCTCGTCGTGGGTGTAGACCAAAAAGAAATCATTTTTTGCTGTGCTACCTGCTTCATCGGACTCGTAACCAGACAGCCGGTAATTACCCGTTGCCATATCGGACAGATTTTCGAAAGTAACATCACCCCATTGACCGCCATTACATTCCGGCACGTAATCAGCAACAATTTGACTGCGGACCGATGCACCATTTTGCTGGCTGAGAAGTCCTAGTGCGTAGGAAGCAAAAGTCGTTTTTGCAGTGGAGTAGGAAGGTAAATCCATCACTTCACAGTAAGGATAATCGCCATAGCGCGTTCCGCAATTACCGCTGTAATGTACTCCATCAATAGCCACACCGTAGGTAACTAGATCCGAACCTTGTTCAGTTGCAAAGTTACTGGAAATCACACCGTATTGTGCGAAATCGATATCCAACTGACTAATGGGTTTAACCGGCATGCGTCGGTCGACTTCGTTTTGGTAATCGGTGATCACGGTAGCCGCGCCATTTACCGAAGACGGCGTATATTGTGCGCTCACCAAACCCCATAAATCGTATTGAAAATAGGTACAAGTTTCACCGCCAATTTGAACCGCGACGTTAGATATAGAGCCGTCATCTTTGAACAAGAATGTCATCACACCATTATGAGTACAATTAGCGCCACTTTCTTGTAAGGCGAAAGGAATGGCTGCACGACTAAATCCGCCGTCGTCATTCTCATTCCAAACTCGACCCGGCTCTAAAATCCATTCCCATGAAACTGATTCTGGTGCGACAATTAAGCCGCGATTAACTGGAATAATATGAGAGCCGGTTTGCACGAATTCGAAATCGAAAATTGGCAATTTTTCTTCATCAACATAACTTCGCGCTAGGCGAGTGCCTTGCTCATCGAAATTAAGCGTAGTGACTTGGCTATTATTTAAGATTAACCGACCTTGGAATTGGTTACTCGGTTCGACCGCTTCTACTGGCAGCGCAAATGCTGAATAATTAGTTCGATTAAAGCTGCTGCCATTTAATACCGCTTGGGTCAGCGCGCTACGATTAGTAACCCCGCTACCGGTTAACGGGTCAAAGAACCCCGCAGGTGTACCTCCTCCGCCGCCTCCCGCATTTCCATCGTAACCACTACCACTCAATGCAATGTTGATATTGGCCTCGTCAGCATCGTTACTTGTGATATTGACAGCGCTATTGAATGAAGCAATTGAAGACGGGGTGAATAGAATATCGATAGTGCAGCTATTTCCGGCTGACAGAGTTGCTGCACATTGACTAGTCACTGCAAATTCGGCGACATTGTTATCGGAAATTTGCAAGTTTAGGTTGGCGTTTCCATCGTTACTAATGCTGATGCTTTTACTGGAAGATTGCCCCATTGCCACCGCTCCAAAACTGCCGTTGCCGTTAACCGTTATTTCTGGACCGGAACCTTGGTTTCCTGTAACTGAAACATTATCGCCCCAGCAGTAATCTCCTAGAAGATTACCAGTACTCCTAAAACGCAGCTGCAAATCATTATTGCCACTGGCGCCACTGGCCGAATAACTGCCTTGGGTAAATTGTTTATTATCCTGTCCATTGCTTTTCTGGACTAAAACTTGCCAGCTATTGCCTGCGTCAACTGAAACTTCGGCAAAACATTGGTCGCCATTTTCTAAACCGCTGGCCGCAAGATTCATGTCAACCACGACACCCAAATAGCCGACCGTATTGACATGAGCTACCGCACTAGCGGTTTGTTTGAGCCGAAGCGCCTTTGAACCGATGGAAACCGTACCACTGGTAGCTACGTTGCCGGTAGCTGTCCAACCATTGTAGTTATTATCTTCAAAATCGTCGGAAAAAATAGTCGCTGCCGAAATTGATGTTGAAGAAGAGCAAGATAGTAAGAAAACAAAGAAAATGCTAAAAAACGTTTTGTTAAACATGGACCTGAACCCTCTGTGCTTGCTCGAGGCCCCGTTTATTGGGGAAACGACCAATTAGATGACGGTCGTCCATGACACTTATATTAAGTTTTTTTGGTCATTTTAGGGTATAGAAATAGTAAAATTGAGGGTAGTACCAATTATTGTCGTCAAGTGGTGCCAGATAAAGGTGGACAATTCTTTTAACCATTAGTCATTTCAAGATAACAACCGGTACTAAACCAAGCTTCTTCATCAAATGTATCCATACCAATATTAGCTTCCCACTGTTGAATATGAGTCGTTAATTCGTCATAAATCGATTGTTTGACGCTGGCGTCTAATAATAAAAAGGGACAATAAGCTAGATTAGGGTCCGCACTATTAGAATCGATAAAAACCATAATGGTAGTTTTGCCAAAACCTTGGAAAAATTGTGAGCTTTCTGGTGAAAGTTCTGCCAGTAAATCACCCGTTCTAATTTGGTCGCCGACGGAAACACTGACGTTACTGACGTGTTCATAACCGATTGTCCATTGAGTAGCATCATCTGGAGTCACTAAAATCAGCATATCGCTGCCTCCATTCAATTCTAAAACAGCCTTCACCTTAGCATTAGAAACCGCAAAAACACCTGCCCCCATGGGCATATAGAATTCTGGATGAGCCAAGTTCTTAGCCCCTCCTTCTCCTGATTCAGTCGGCAAACCGAACTCGTTAAACAGCCGCGGCTGCACAGGATGAGTCAAAGGAATATCGCTGATGGAGATTCCGAGACCGAAAATTACTGGTTTCTTAAGCAAAGGATCAGGCCCCGAATCTCCGCCACCACAAGCAATAAAAAAAACGAGAAAAAACGTTAGTTGAGCTATTCGAATTGACATGAGGGCCTCCAAACTTATCTAAAGTACTCAGGACCTGCAGATAGAAAAAACGTGCGGGTCGATAAAAATATAGATCAATTGACTAATATCGCGAACTTACTGGCGATCTTTGTCCGTCATTAACCAAAAGATGCTATAAGCCATTTTTTTTATTCCAATAAAAAATTATCACTGATAATCAAACAATGGATCGCTTAACAAAATCAGCATTTGGGCCGCAAAAAGCCAGCCGAAGCAGTTAAAGACTGCTAAACTAATCTCAATTACCGATAAATTGAATCATAATTGTCGCTTGTAAAAGAGCTACATGATATCAACAAGAATAAACTCTAGAAAATGGCCGTAATATGAAAGTTTTGTTAATAGAAGATAGCCCAACCTTACAGTTAGAAATTTCCAACTACGTGGAAAATGCCGGACACAGCATCACCGTTGCAAATGACGGGGAAACCGCGGTACAAATAATGGAACTTTCTGGAGCTGATTTAATCATTTGCGATATCGAGATGCCGGGATTAGATGGATATGAAACAGTAACAATTATTCGCGAATTTCTTGGCGACCAATGGGCGCCGATTATTTTCATTACCAAACGCGATAAAGTTGAAGATTGCCTAGCCGGTTATGAGGTTGGCGCAGATGACTATTTAGTGAAACCAATCAACGAAAAAATCCTACATGCCAAAATGCGAGTGATGGAACGGTTTATTCAAATGCAACAACAGCTCAATCAGGCGCTCAACACCCCAGATGAATATAAAAATTTCGATGACCTAACCGGCGCATACCGTTCCGATCATTTTCTTGACTTAGCAATGTTGCATTGGTCGATATTATCTCGTCAAAATCTTCCGGTTAGTTTGGTGATGTTAAACATCGATTATTTTGAACAATACGAAGAGTTTTATGGTGAGGAGTCTCGTGATATTTGTCTTAAAAAAGTAGCCAAAGCAATTTGCACATCGGTCCATCGACCTGGTGATTTTGTTGGTCGTATTACTGAAAAAGAATTTATTATAATGCTACCAGATACCGGAAAAATGGGCTCCGAAAAAGTAGCAGCGCGTATTTGTCAAACCGTTGAATCACTCAGTCTCGAGCACAAACGTTCTCGAGTTTTAGGAGTTGTCAGTGTTTCCATTGGAGTTGCGTCAATTAATAATTTAAAGCAAGCGACGCTCGATCAAACCATTGCCACGGCTTCGAGCGCTCTTGAAATCATTAGCCAAGACTCTGGCAACGACTTTAAAATTATCAAACTTGATTCGATGAAATCGATCGGCGTTTAAGTTTCCTCCTATCCAAAAACCTAATGCTCTTGTGCTGATTTATCCTTTGGCATTTCAAGCGATCTTTCTATCCAATGATTTTTATAGAAAGATTCCGTGGTATCTTTTAGGAATCCAGAATAAATCATAATGAAACCAACCAATGATAGAACAATGGTATAAGGTAGCGCGGCAACCACCATTCTTCCATATGACAGTCTGATTAAAGGCGCTAGTGCCGACGTCAGTAAGAATAGAAACGCAGCTTGGCCATTTGGAGTTGCTACACTCGGCAAATTGGTACCTGTGTTAATTGAAACCGCTAACATGTCAAATTGCTCGCGGGTGATTTGTCCCGATTCTAATGCGCTTGCAATTTCATTAATGTAAACCGTGCCAACAAAAACGTTGTCACTGACCATCGATAAAATGCCATTCGCGATATAGAACATCACCGGTTGCATTCCCTCATCAAAAGTAAGCACCCACTTAATCACCGGGGTAAAAAGTTGCTGATCGATTATTACGCCAACGATTGCAAAAAAAACTGCCAGCAACGCTGTAAATGGCAACGCTTCTTCGAATGCTTTTCCAATAGCATGTTCATCAATGACACCTGTAAATGCGGTCGCTAATACAATAACGCTTAAGCCAATTAATCCCACAGGAGCCAATTGGAGAGCCAACCCTACAACCAACCAAACTGCGATTATTGCCTGCAAAATTAATCCCACGTTTTCGCGATAGCTGCGGTTTTCGGCTTCGTGAATAGCATAATCCACCAGCACCAATTTGACGTTCTTTGGCATTGTGACACCATAGTTAAACCAAGAAAATTTCTCTACCGTATAACAAGTTAATAAACCTGCAACAAAAACGGGTATCGTAACCGGAGACATGCGAATTGCAAACTCTACAAACTCCCATCCGGCTTTACCTCCTATAATTAGGTTTTGCGGCTCACCAACCAACGTCATCGCGCCACCCAATGCAGTACCGAGACCAGCATGCATCATAATATTGCGCAAAAAGCCGCGAAACTCTTTTAGATCTTGCCGATTGAGCTCCGGCAAATCATTGTCACAAGAATGATCATGCTCTTGTAAAAAATCTTTTCCAGAAGCAACTTTATGGTAAACAGAATAAAAACCTAAAGCGACGCTAATAACCACCGCAATAACAGTCAAAGCATCAAGAAACGCTGATAAGAAGGCACTAGATGCACAAAAAAGAAGCGAAAGTGCTATTTTTGAATCGATCTTCGTCACCATTTTGGTGAAGGCGAATAACAACAAACTTTTAATAAAATAGATGCCCGCAACCATAAAAATCAACAATAGAATGACTTCTAAATTAATCGCCAATTCATGCTCTATTTGTGCGGGAGTCGTCATACCAATAGCAACCGCTTCAATAGCCAATAAACCGCCCGGCTGAAGTGGGTAACACTTAAGCGCCATAGCTAGAGTAAATATAAATTCGACCACTAGCAACCACCCTGCAGCAAAGGGAGATATCCAGAAAATGATTGGGTTAATCAATAAAAAAATTAAGATGGTAAGTTTGTACCAATTAGCAGCGGAGCCTAAGAAATTTTGCTGCACCGCTGTAAGAAATTGACTATGCATAACGGGCCTGTATGATTTAGTTGATTATTGAACTGATATTTTATTATAGGTCTATTCCACCACACCAAGTATAGCGTTATATTTCCAACATTATAGACGAAAAGACTGTTTACTGATTCCGCTTTTTTACGAAAATTACGGTTAGTAAGCCGAGCAGTGCACCGATTATGGCGACACCTGCCGAAGATAAAAAGAAGAGAAGTGCAATAGTAATGAGGTCGGTTAACTCAATAAGGCCTGCTAGCAGAGGGATATAGAATCCAAGCATACCTGCAAAACCGCCAACCCTTGCGCCAGTGGAAATCGCTTTGCTGCGTTCATTTTTTGTCGAGTTCAAAAGTACCACCTAGTCATAGGTTGCGAGAATTGCCCATCCAATGAACAAAGAGTATTTATATCTCACTTGAGAACGCTAGTAAATTCGAATAATATTGAATCTATCATCGATATACTCGAAGATTAATAATATGACTCCGATAAACTACAATCATCTCTATTATTTCTATACAGTCGCTATTGAAGGCAGTATTACTAAAGCAAGTAGTAACTTACATTTGACCCCACAAACCATTAGTGGGCAAATTACGACTTTTGAGACACAAATTGGCGTAAAACTCTTTGAGCGACAGGGAAAGAAGCTGATTTTATCGGAAATGGGCCATTTGATTTACGATTATGCTCAAGAAATTTTCCAACTCGGTGGCGAGCTAAAGAAGGTTATTTTATCGAAGGAACCAGCTCGCTGGACTACCTTTACCGTTGGCGTAGCCGGCGTTATCCCGAAAGTCATGGCATATCAACTGCTCAATCCTGTGTTACTTATGAACGAGTCAATCCGCTTAATCTGCAAGGAAGGCGACCAAGAAAGCCTGCTAGCAGAACTGGCGGTTAACCGACTTGATCTCGTGTTGACTGACCAACCTCTACAAATGGGTAGCCGAGTTAAGGCCTATAATCATCATCTAACCGAAAGTGGGTTTACGTTTTTTGCGACTAAAAGCTTAGCGTTAAACTGTCAAAACGATTTCCCGCATTCCTTAAACGGCCAACCGTTTCTACTGCAAGGAAAAAATACCGCAGTAAAACAACGACTCTCTGACTGGTTCGATAAAAATCACATCAGCCCGAACATCGTGGCGGAATTTGATGATAGTGCTTTGATGAAGTCTTTTGGCCAAGAAGGTTACGGCATCTTTACCGCACCGACGCTGATCGAAAAAACAATCGTCTCTCGGTATCATGTGGGAATTATTGGTCGCACCGATGACTTTAAAGAGCACTATTACGTTATTTCACCGGAGCGAAAACTTAAACATCCAGCGATTCTCGAAATTGTTAATGCGGCGGTTAAAAACTAGCTAACTTGCTAAGCTGGATGGCGAATGTTTTCTCAGCGAGTTGATAACAGAGCCTGTATCGGTATCGAGGTTGTTACTCCACCATCTCACTGTTGCAATTAATGCTTCAAAGGTATTTTCGACCACGATTTGCGGCAAACTCACTTCTGGATAGACCTGCTCAACCACCGCAACAACAGCACCATTTTGCTGCGCCAACATAAGGTATTGGAGATGATCAAATCCCGGCTCGCTAAGTATAAAAATAATATCGCCCGCAACGACATCTCTGCAATCAATCGAAAATCCCGAAATTAAAGGTTGAAAGACAACAGATTCAATTAAGTGATTATTTTTTAACTTTGAACCAAAAATATTCGCTATCTCACTAATACTGAGTCGTTTCATTTTATCCTCCTCGACTAAAATGGCTGAATGACCTCAATGATGACTTGTCAAACTAAGGTGAGTCGGGGCGACGGGCGATTATTTAACTCAGCCAAAATACCCTTGAAGGCGTGTAAATGGGCTAGCGGCAAGAAAAAGTAAATTATCACTAATATCTTTTTCATTGTTCACCCTTAATACCGGTCAACGACTAGAATATTGATACTCTCTTAGCTCCAGCTAATCATTCGTCCCAACGTTCACTTTAAATCGTTGGCTTGTTACATATTACACTAAGCGAGGTTAGCAGGTAAATCCGAATATAATTTATACATAGTTCGTTTTATTCGATGATTAATTCTACCTATCCACAATAGTCACGAAAGAATTATTGATGGCATTCGTCACTATCGTTTTATAAAGCCGACTTCATTTCTACTGTAATCGAAAACCACCTTAAAGGGCTCAATAACGGCTCCGCCTAAAAACCCAGTTGAAAAAATATCCGCCTCATGGTCTTCACCAAGGCTGAAAGCTGCTGCAGCTTTATAAGTTCGGTGGCCAGCTATTTCAAACCAATCGATTGAACCTCTTATGATCGGTATTCGGCCGCCAGCCCCTTGTGCATTAGTTCGTTTCGCAGATTGTCCTTTTAGCAGATCATAAGTCCTTACACTGAAGTTTGGGAAAAATATCCCGCCTTTACCACCGCCGGTATCGAGCATAAAAATACCGTTATGATTGGGCGAAAAATCGGCTTTAACATAGGGAACTTTCCAGTGCAAGAATAGGCGTTTACGCCGCTCAGATGGAATTTGATAAGCTTTTGGATTGTATATCGCCATTTTTGCTTTTTTCATATCTACTTCAACCACCGAACGCAACAAAATATCCCACCCTAGCACTCCAACAACCGGCTCACCTAACAATTTGGGCGCCATGCTTCGTTCAGGATAATAAGTTTTGTAATTAAGATTCTTAATTGATATCGGCCCTAATGATAATTGCCCGCCTTGATAGACGTCTCGAAAACCATGGACGCCACCAATACCACCGGCGACGGTTTTAGCCACTCGCTTGAAACCGTATTTATCAATTAATTCTTTCGTCAACATCGTACCGCCTGCGCCACTATCAAATAAAAACCAACCCACTTTTTCTCCGTTAATCAAAGGCTTAACAAATATGTGTCCCGATTTAGCCTGTTTTATTTCAATTTGAGAAGCGGCTGCAGAGTCGAAGGTCGTATTCGGAAATTGCACTCCGGGTTTTATGGAGCTTGTTTTGAAGACTGATGAATGGCTTTTAGCAGCAGTAATTTCGAATTTTTCTACCTCGCCAATACCGTTGATAATGACTTGTTTGGGAAATTTTCGATTTACCATCTGTTGATCACCTGAAAATTCAATGGTTAATGCCTGCGGCAGATTGGTCACAGTAATCTTTTTAGGTAATCGACTGTTTTGTTTATTGGTTTGCATGGCTTTGAGTTGTTTACGGCTATGACCAGTTGTTAGCTTTAAACGACCGTTTTTTAAGCCAAAGATTGCCTGGCCAGTTTGTGGATCATGGCTCCAATTGATCGCTGCTTGATCACTTAACCAATATCCCGATAACATCCAATGCACTAGTACCCAAATCTCTTTTTCTGAAAAGTCGACTTCGAAAGGACCCGCACCATTCTCTGTTCGCCAAAAAACCTGACCATCGAAACCCGTTAGCAGGCTTTGATAACCGCTGATTTGATTTCTAAAATGCTCTGTTTCCGATAATTGCATCGAAAAATCCAAACTTTGACCTCCCATCTCGGCCTTACCAAACAATTCAATTTGTTCAGCTCTAACCCCAGTTACCAGAGCAAATAGCAAAAACAGTCCTATAGACATCTTTTTTAACAAAATAGTACTCGATCGACGAGCTTTCATAACATGGAGCATATTCCAATCCTTATAAAATTATGATTCAATAATCTGACGTTGTTAACATAACGACAAAAAGAGAGAAAGCCAATGAATACAGACTGTCCGCAACCTGTCGAAGAGTTGTCCACGCTTCATATGCAATCAAACCAGCAAGAATATTGCCCAAGATCTAAGCTATCAATTAAGATTGGAAAGTTTCGATTTTTCTTTGACGATAACACTGTGCAATCCGATAATCAGCGACAGTCTGTGCAGCCCAAGGTAATGCTACTGATCAAACTATTATTCGAAGCAAAGGGAAATATCGTCAGTCGGCAAGAAATTGAACAAACACTGTGGCCGCGTTGTGTCGTCGGCCTAGATTCAGTCAACAATACTGTTTCACGGTTAAGACGCGTGCTGAATGACCAACCAAAAGACCCCGACTATGTTGAAACGATTGCGAGAAAAGGCTATCGATTGATCGCGAGCCATTCAACCGCGCGGAAAAGATCCTTGTTTGATCGCTTCGATAGCAATCCATTTACGAATATTAGAAAGCTAGTTGTCGTTTCAGTTTTATTCGCGAGTTTGAGCGTTATGATCTTCTCGAATCCCCTCACTTTCGGCCAATTGAACAACAGTGAACAAGCTTCCCTTCATCGAGACCCAGAAATGCAAAAGGCGTTGTTGGCAAGGAATTTAACCGTTAACCAACTGTTAGAGGAATACAATATAATATTGGATAGCAAAAAAGATTAGTTAGAAACTTGCTTAGCTCCTTCAACTTGCTGTTAGCTAACTAGAATTCTTAGAACGACTTTTCGAACTTAATATTTTTAGGAAATTTTTCAGGCTTTATACGTGTAGAATGCATTTGAGCAAGTTTCCATTGTCCAGATTTTTTAATCACAACCACACTTTCAAGCCACATAACCTCCTGGCTTTTTTCACCATTGCTAAAGTTAGCTTTATTCCAGTAGTTGATCCAGGCCATTTCTTGCTGCTGTTTTATTGAAATAACATTAAAGAAGTTAGTCCGTTTGAATGTAGATGGTTTAACAACTTTGATCAAATCATCAATACTCCAAACTTCACCATGTTCGAGCAGTAAAAACTCACTGGTAACCGCAGTTCGTATCTTATTATGGTCAACCTGAGAAATCGCTTCGAATAGATCTTTGACCGGCTGAAACGATGTATTTTCTTTAGCATTGATTAACTGGCTGACGAGCATTAGAAATAGACTGATTAATAATTTTCTGTTCATTTTTTGTCCCTATTGATTATTCAGCTGGTTTTTATTCTGGCTGGTGAAATTCGATAACATTTTTGTCTTGATCTCTAATAAATAATGACGAACCATGCCCATTACCGAAATCGACTGGCCCTTCCGTTATAGTAATATTCCTATCTTCCAGTTGGAATCTTATTTTTTCTAGATTCGATACTCGCAAAGCAACATGGGTATAACCCGCGTATTTCTCAGAGACATCCATCAAAATATTTTCGTCCGGAGATCGCTTCGCATTTAGGATAAAGTTGATTACCACTCCGCAGGGATGTTTCAAGATCGCCACCGGTTCTGGCCCTGTTGGGCCCTCAATAAAGAGAAAACCTAACGTTTCGTAAAATTTTCTCGCAATTTCTAAATTATGTACGCGAATACCGATATGACCGACTCCGGTTATTTGTTCCATTTTATCTCTCCAATGAGTAGTTTACAGCACTTAATGAACCTATTTCCAACCGCTATTATACAAAGCGTTATCAATCCAGTTTAAAGTTATTTTCGTTGTCTAGACAAGTAGCCGCAGTTTCTTTCGATTTTGAAGGCTCGTAATTTATTTTCGACAACTCATTAATTATGTTTGTATTGCCAATTTCTTTAACTGCTCTTTTGAGTAGTTTTTTTAGATTAGGCTTAAGGAAACCAGAAGCATTAGAAATCGGTAACTCTTTCAATGCCAGGAATATTGCTAAAGCATACAGGTGTTCGGACTCTGATAAATATCCACTTCGATTAGTTTGCCAACCTTGAGAATCGGAACCAGTATATTGATTAAAACTGAATGCGCTATTCGCCATAAAAATACCGAACCCTAGAAAAGTTGCGGTGATATCAGTGGCAAACTCCCAATTATCCCAGCCGCCCGGCGGTGGTTCGTTGGCTGTTGCAGTTAAATAATGAGATATCTCATGGGCGAATGTGGCAACCAACTGATTCGGTCGATTGCAGATCGATGGATTATAACTAATAATAATCTCGTCCGCTTCCGTCGACTGAATCGTGCCCAACGGCGTTGAAGGCGCATTTTTTACTACTAATGTTGGCGCTAGAATTGGACTAACATCCTGCTCTTGCACTTCAAGGCGGCAGGGCCAGTTTTCTAAACCTGCATATTTTCGGACCATTTCAAAAGTTTCTACAGCTGCTTGTTCGGGGCTTAAAACCTCAGATGGGAAAAACTCTCGAGTCGGTAAAACTAGCTGGGTATCTTGATAAAAATCTTCACCACCGAAATTCTTTAATAACCATTTAAAAGTTGCGATCTGAAAGTCAGTGTCTGATTGAGTGAGTATAGATTTTGATTTGAAAAGATTTAGCATTTTCTGTCCCTTCAATACCATTTAACCAAATGATAACGCCATTAAATAGTTTATTAAAACTTGCCCCCGAACGTCAACTTGTTGTTGTTTTATTACCTCAAATCCGAAATGTTCGAAAAATGGTTTGGCTGTTATGCTTACTTGTGAATAGAGTCGTTCAAGGTGGTCTTCTTGAGCTTGTTCGAAAATTCGATTCATTAACGCATTGCCTACTCCTTGGCCCTGAAAATC
>Ga0316209_1000846_pt1 | contig 41558 bp, 35 predicted proteins | sample 6monopyrite_MG_FD_204945 | JGI IMG/M metagenome (GOLD analysis project Ga0316209, IMG submission 204945) | Microbial mat bacterial communities from mineral coupon in-situ incubated in ocean water Damariscotta River, Maine, United States -... | ecosystem: Environmental > Aquatic > Marine >...
CTGGCCCCTGCGGGATCTCCGGTCGAGCTCCATTCGAGCGATTGAACGTCGCTCGCGTCCGCGATCAGGTTCGCGCGCAAGACGTCGAGCCCGCGCGTCTCCGTCGGCAGGTTGAACAAGAGGAGCAGGGCGGCGGCGACGAGCCATCCGGCGAAGGGAAGCAGGCGAAGCTGCGGCTTTCGTATCGCACGGACCTCGACGGACTCGCGGCTCGTTCGCTCTTCGACGATCGCTCGCCCCGAAGACTCGAGTCGGGCGAGGAAGTCAGCGGGCGGAGCCTCGAGCTCGCCCAACGCGGAGAGTTGAACGGCGCTGACCGCTGCCTCGAAGTCCAGCAGGTCGTCGGCGTTGGTCGCGCGCTGGAGAGAAGTCTCCTCGCGTTCTTCGAGCCCGACCGTGAACCTCTCGATCGCGAGATCGAGCGTGCGCGTCTCCCAGTTTGCGAAGTTCAGGCTCATGACTGAACTCCTCGCTTGGCACGCAAGACACGAGCGGCCTCGTCGAGCCCTCTTCGGATATGGCTCTTGACCGTCCCGAGTGGAATCCCGGTTGCCGATGTGATCTCGGTGTGTGTCAGTCCCTCGACGACCGACATCAGAATCACGCGCTTCTGATCCGGCTTCAAGTCGGAGAGCGCGTCGTGCACCAGCTGCGCTTCATCCCCGAGGTCGACTCGGGACAGCTCGGAGTCCTCTTGGCTGACCTCGTTCTCCTCGATGAGCTCGTGCTCCGGCTCGCGGCCGACTCTGCGCCTGCGGTCGATGACGCGTCGCCGTGCAATCGTGCCGATGAAGGTCGCCTCGGATGCGCGCTCGGGATCGAACCGGTCGGCGCTCTTCCAGACGTCGATGAAGATCTCCTGGACGAGGTCTTCGATCGTCGTGTAGTCCTTCCAGCCCTTGCTGACCACCGACCACACCATGGGCGCATACCGCTTCAAACACTCGCCGACCGCATCGGCATCGCCCTTTGCGATCCGAACAAGTAGGGGGGCCGCGTTCGAACTGGTCTCAGTCATTGAATGCCGCGGGACACGAGAGCGTTGCCGGGGTGTCCCTGGGAGGAATGTGAAGACACTATCGTTCGAGGGCCGGATGAAAGCAATCGGATCTGGTTGCTGCTCGCATTCGCGGATTGAGAGTTCGGCGGAGAGCACGATTGTCGACCTGGGGTCCTCGATGGATGTGGAGTGCGAGTCTCGTCGAGAGTGTCGGGCAGGTGAACGGAGAGCGGTGCTCACCGTAGAAACTGGCCAGAAACGGAGCGAGGGGGTGTGGGACTCCCCACGCCCCCTCGAACCTCAGTGATGGGAGGGACTACTCGGGCAAGAGCACCGAGTCGATGACGTGGATGACACCGTTGGTCGTCTCGATGTCTGCTTTCACGACCTGGGACTTGCCGACCATGACGCGCTTGCCGTCCATGTGGCTCTTGACCGTCTGGCCTTGCAGAGTCTTGAACTCACGACCGGCGGCAACGGCTTCGGAGTAGATCCGACCCGGGACAACGTGGTAGGTCAGGATCGCAGCCAGCTTCTCGCGGTTCTCCGGCTCGAGCAGGGACTCGACGGTTCCCTTCGGAAGCTTCGCGAAGGCCTCGTCCGTGGGCGCGAAGACCGTGAACGGACCGTCGCCCTGGAGTGCTTCGACGAGCTGAGCAGCACCGAGCGCCGCCGCGAGGGTCTTGAAGGAGCCCGCTTCGACGGCGGTCTCGACGATGTTCAGGGTGCTCGGAAGAATGATCGAGTCGATGACGTGAATCGTTCCGTTGGAGCATGCGATGTCGGTCTGGATGACCGAGGCGCCTTGGACGGTGACGCCACCGTCGGTCGTGGCGAAGTGGATGCGCTGCCCGTTCAGGGTCATCGCGTTCTTACTCCGCAGCACAGTCTTGGCGGGCACGTTGGCCGGCAGGACGTGGTAGGTCAGGATCGACGTGAGCAAGCCCTTGTTCTCGGGCTCGAGCAGGTTGGCGAGCTGCTCCGCGGGGAGCTTGGCGAAAGCCTCGTTCGTCGGTGCGAAGACCGTGAACGGACCCTCACCCTGAAGGGCCTCGACGAGGTCCGCCGCCTTGAGCGCTGCAACCAGAGTCGAGAAAGACTCGGCGCCGAGAGCGGTCTCGACGATGCTCTTTTCGGCAGGCGCCGTTGCGCTGGCCAGGCTGGCCGAGCAGCTTCCGTCGATGGGGGTGGAGACGAGCAAAGCAGAGATGAGTGCTGAAGAGAGAAGCATGGAAATAGTCCTAGAGAAGAGAGTTCTGTTTGTGTTGGTTTGGTACTGACCACTTCTTCGCCAGGTCTCCGGGTTCGGATGCACTGGCTCTGAAAGTCTCGGGATTTTTTCGAGCGCCTGGTCGGCCCGATGGATTCCCGAGAATGCCGCATCCGACTTCATGCTCTCGTCGAACCATAGGTCACCAAGGCTCAGCCCTAGACAGCAAGCAACCATGACCACTTCATCCACTCAGAACGCTACTTCACTTCCCGCAGACCACTCTCCGAGGGAGGTTCGCTCCGTCCTCGTCAGCGGCTCGAGCGGCCTGGTCGGCCAAGAGCTGATGCGCGCCCTCGCGAAGCGCAAGAAAAAGACAGCGCGTCTCGTGCGCTCAACAGCCGCCGAGGGGGATGTCTTCTGGAACCCGATGGAGGGCGTGCTCGATGAGTCCGCTCTCTGCGCGGATGCCGTCGTTCACCTGGCCGGTGAGAACATCGCCGAAGGGCGCTGGTCCGAGGCGAAGATGGCCGCGATTCGCGAGAGCCGAGTTCGGGGCACGAGGCTCCTCTCCGAGAGCCTGGCGCGAATGAAGACGCCGCCCAAAGTCCTCGTGTCCGCTTCCGCGATCGGCTTCTACGGCGAGGGCGGACAGGACGTACTGACCGAGGACTCCCGGGCCGGGACGAGCTTCTTGTCCGAGGTCTGCCAGGAGTGGGAGCGCGCGACCGAGGCCGCGGAGAGCGCGGGGATCCGCGTCGTCCACCTCCGCATCGGCGTCATTCTGGATGGCCAGGGCGGTGCGCTCGCGAAGATGCTCTTGCCGTTCAAGCTCGGACTGGGCGGTAAGATCGGCGGCGGCGAGCAGTACATGAGCTGGATTCTGCTCGAGGACCTGATCTCGATCATCTGCAGAGCGATCGACGACGAAGCTCTGCGCGGTGCGGTCAACGCCACCGCTCCCCAGCCCGTCACGAATCTCGAGTTCACCAAGACGCTGGGACGCGTCCTCGGGCGGCCGACCATCGCACCCATGCCGGCGTTCGCGGCCAAGCTCGCTCTTGGTCGGATGGCCGAGGAGCTGTTGCTCGCGAGCCTGCGCGTGACGCCGAACAAGCTGATGGAGAACGAGTTCGTCTTCAGCGAGCCGACCCTCGAAGGCGCGCTCCGCGCCGCTCTGAAAGGCCCGAAGTGACGTCGGCAGTGGACGCCGAACCCGGCTTTCTGCTCGAGCGCGAGCAGCTCGTGCGGCGAGAGCTACCGGAGCTGTTCGAGTTCTTCTCGGACCCCAAGAATCTGGAGGAGCTCACGCCACCCTGGCTGAATTTCCGCGTGCTCGAGAGCTCGACGCCGGTCATCGGGCAGGGAACGACCATCGACTACTCGCTCCGAATCCACGGCATTCCCATGAAGTGGCGGAGCCTGATCTCGACCTGGAATCCGCCCTACGAATTCGTGGACGAGCAGGTCCGCGGGCCCTACCGATCTTGGATCCACCATCACTCCTTCGAGGAGGCCGCCGAGGGGGTCCTCGTACGCGATCGAGTGAGGTATCGGGTGCTCGGAGGAGCGCTGGTGAACTCGCTCTTCATCCGCCGGGACCTGGACAAGATCTTCAGCTACCGGCAGGAGAGCCTGGCCAGGGTGCTTCCGGGCACCCGCTGAGACTTTTCGAGAGAAGTCCGCATCCGTGGATGCCGGCTCGGCGAAGTGCCTGGTGAGTCACGAACTCCTCCGCCTTCCTCCTCCTCACCCTCTTGAATCATGCTTGACGAGATCTCTGTCCGGCGCTCTCCCCTTGGCCCGGGCAGGGGTCCCGTCTCTCTCATTCGAGTGGTGGCCCTTGCCGCTCTCCTCCTGGTGAGCTCCTGCAGCACCACGCTCACGAATCGCGATCCGGTCGGGGAGCAATTTCCGGCCGTCTCCGGTGAGTCCCTCGAGGGAAAAGCCGAGAGCCTGCCCCTCGGCGAACCGACGGTGCTCCTGGTCGGCTACGTCCAAGACGCGCAGTTCGATGCCGACCGGTGGCTGGTCGGTCTGCTGCAAGCGACTCCTCCGGTGCGCATCCTCGAAGTGCCGACTCTCGTCGGGCTCTTTCCTCGCGCAATCGCGGGGACGATCGACAACGGAATGCGAAGCGGCATTCCGAGCGAGGACTGGCAGTCGGTCGTGACCCTCTACGGTGAGGACTCCGACCGAGTGCTCGCCTTTACCGGCAACGAGAAGCCGCGAAACATTCGTGTGCTCTTGGTCGACGCCAGTGGTCAAGTCCGCTGGTTCCATGACCGGGGCTTCTCCGCAGGCAAACTCTTGGAGCTCGAGGCAGCGGCCAAAGAGCTCGTTCGCAAGTGATTGCCCGGAGAAAGAGCGCCCAGGGTTGGCGAGCCTGGCACGACGAGAAAGAGCCGCTCCGGTTGGGCGTCTCCTCCTGCCTCCTCGGTGAGCTCGTTCGCTTCGATGGGGGGCACACCCGCGATCGCTTCGTGAGCGATGTCCTCGATCCCTGGGTGGAGTGGGTCTCCGTCTGCCCCGAAGTCGAAGTCGGCATGGGAACGCCCAGGCCGACGATTCGAATCGAAGACAATGGTGCTGGTGAGCGCCTGGTCTCTCCGAAGACCGGCGAAGACTTCACCGACCGCATGAATGGCTACGCCGCTGGGAAGCTCGACGAGCTCGATGCCCTGGGGCTGGACGGCTACATCTTCAAGAAGAGCTCGCCCTCCTGCGGGATGGAGCGCATCACGGTCTACAAGAACGGCATGCGTGCTCACCGCCGCGGCGTTGGCCTGTTCGCGGCGCAGCTGATGGAGCGCTGGCCCAACCTCCCGGTCGAAGAGGAGGGGCGGCTCAACGATCCGGGGCTCCGCGAGAACTTCATCGAGCGCGTGTTGTGCCGCAATCGGTGGAGGGTCGCGGTGAAGCGTGGGCTGACTCGGAGAAGGTTGATCGAGTTTCACACGGCACACAAGCTCCTGATCCGCGCGCACAACGAGACGGGTTACCGACGGCTCGGCGCACTGGTGGGCTCGTCGGGCACGCTGCCCGACTCCGAGCTGTTCGCGAAGTACGAGGAGGGCTTTCAGGCCTGCCTGCGAACGAAGCCCACGATCAAGAAGCACACGAACGTCCTTCAGCACGCGATGGGCTACCTGAAGAACGTCTTGGACACCTACGAGAAGCACGAGTTGCTGACGGCCATCGAGGACTATCGGAAGGGACTCGTGCCGCTCATCGTTCCGCTCACGCTGCTCGGGTTCAACGTCAACCGACACTCCGTGGACTACTTGCTCGGCCAGCTCTACTTCGATCCGCACCCGAAGGAGCTGATGCTCCGCAACCACTCCTAGCCCTCGCGCACCTGATGGCCGACGTGATCAAGACCCCCAGTTCACGAGTACGAGCGCTGTGGGCGCTTCCCTTTCGAACGAGCGGCGAGTACGTCCTGTACTGGATGACGGCTACTCGAAGAGCGAAGTGGAACTTCGCCCTCGATCGCTCGGTTCAGCTCGCTCGAGATTTGAAGAAGCCTTTGGTGATCCTGGAGGCGTTGCGCCTCGACTACCCGTGGGCGAGCGAGCGCTTGCACAAGTTCGTTCTGCAGGGCATGGACGACAACCGGCGCAGCTTCGCCGAGACTTGCGTCACCTACTACCCCTACATCGAGCCCGAGCCTCGCGCCGGAAGCGGGCTCCTGCGACAGCTGGCGTCCAGAGCGTGCGTCGTCGTCACGGACGACTCGCCGCAGTTCTTCATGCCCGCCATGCTCGCGGCGGCGCGCCTGGAGGTGGACTGCCGCTTCGAAGCGGTGGATTCCATAGGCCTGCTTCCCCTGCGCTCCACCGGGAAGGCCTTCTCGAGAGCTTTTGACTTCCGACGGTTCTTGCAACGCAACCTGGGGCAACACTTGACCGAGCGTCCTGGCGCAGACTCCCTGGCCGGCCTCGAGCTGCCCCGGATCGGCGCCGAGCTGGACGAAGTCAAGCAGCGCTGGCCGGAGGCGACTCCCGCGCTCTTGATGGGAGAGCCCCTCGTTCTTGCCGAGCTCGCGATCGACCACGCGGTTCCCCCGACCAACCGCAAGGGCGGAGCCGCGAGCGCCGAGGCAGCTCTCTCGGAGTTCGTCGGCGAGAAGCTCCCAAACTACGACGAGCACCGAAACCGTCCCGAGCAAGGTGGCACCAGCGGTCTCTCCGCCTACCTGCACTTCGGGCACCTCTCGCCGCATCAGGTCTTCGCGGCCATTGCGGCACGGGAGGGCTGGACTCCGGATCGACTCGGCGACTGCCGGAACGGCGAGCGAGTCGGGTGGTGGGGACTCGATCCCTCGGCGGCGAGCTTCCTGGACCAGCTCGTCACTTGGCGAGAGCTGGGCCTCAACGTGGCCACCCACCAACCGGACTACGACAAGTTCGCGTCCATTCCCGCCTGGGCGAAGAAGACGTTGGCGGATCATGCAGACGATGAGCGCCCGTACACGTACAGCCTCGCTCAGTTCGAGAAGGCCGAGACCCACGACGAGCTCTGGAACGCGGCCCAGCAGGAGCTTCGGACCGACGGAGTGATCCACGGCTACCTGAGGATGTTGTGGGGCAAGAAGATCTTGCACTGGAGCCCGAGTCCGCAAGCGGCGCACGAGGTGATGCTCGAGCTCAACAACAAGTACGCGCTCGACGGTCGCGACCCCAACTCCCACAGCGGCATCCTCTGGACTCTCGGAAAGTTCGACCGCGCGTGGGGCCCGGAGCGCGACGTCTTCGGTAAGGTGCGCACCATGACCAGCTCGAATACGCGGAGGAAGCTGCGCGTCAGCGAGTACATCGCTCGCTGGACAAGGAACGCTCTATCCTGAAGGACTGCATTGCCAGAGTTTGAGCGCTCTCGTACTCGAGTACGCACTGGTCTTGCCGCTCCTGCTGAGGTTTGCTCGCGTGGCCCCTCCGTCGAAGTAGCGCGGCGCGCTACGGCTTGTAGGCCTCCACGACATACTCGACAAAAGCCCGAACCTTGGCGCTCAAGTATCTCGTGCGGGGATAGACGATCCAGACACCGGCCAACTTCTTGCGCAAGCCGGGCAGTACACGGACCAGTGTTCCGTCGGCCAAGTCGTTCGCGATGTGTCCTTCTGGCAGCAGGCCAATACCACAGCCCCTGAGAGCGGCCAGGCGAACGGCCTCCAGGTTGTTCACGGTGAGCATGCCTTTCACGGGCACCATGCTGCTGGCTTGCTTCCCGGTGAGCTCCCAACACGAGTTCTCCAGCCATCGCGGAAAGAGAATGCTCTCGTGTCTGAATAGGTCGCGAGCGCGCTTCGGTGCCGCTTTTTGCCGGAGGTAGTCGGGACTCGCGACGAGGAAAGCGTCGGTAGAAACAAGGGACTGACCGGTCAGGGTGCCCAGCGGCGGATCTCCACCTCGCAAGGCTACGTCATAGCCTTGTTCGATGATGTCCACGTAGCTGTTGGTCAGGTCGAGGTCCAGGTGAACTTCCGGGAAGGCCTGGTTGAAGTCGAGCAGCACTCCAAAGGCACGCGTCCCGAGTTCGGCTGGCGCTGTAACTCGCAGTCGACCGTGGGGTTCACTGAGAACGGAACACGCCGCTTTTCCAGCGGCTTCGAAAGCCTCGACGGCCGAAGACGCTTCTGCGTGGAAGGCGCGACCGGCGTCGGTCAGGCTCAAGCTCCGCGTCGTGCGACGCAGGAGCTGAAGGCCGAGTTGCTCTTCGAGCCTCGAGACGCGGCGTGAGACGGTCGACTTCGGAAGCTCGAGGGCGCCGGCGGCGGCGGTGAAGCTGCCCTCATCGACAACTCGCGTAAAGATCCAGGCGTCGCCCGGGTCCCATTCGATTGTTCCATACATGGCATAGAGATACCCGAAAGTGGTGACTAATCACATAGGTGAGACAGCGCTAGTTTGGGCTCCTTCTCAAACCAAAGGACTAATCATGAACACGCTAATCAGATTCGCACCCACCGCAGCCCGCCTCGTTCTCGGCCTGATCTTCGCCATCTTCGGGCTCAATGGCTTTCTTCACTTCATACCCATCCCGCCGGCTGAAGGAGCAGCGGGGTCGTTCATGGGTGGGCTGGCAGCCACCGGGTACTTCTTCCCGATGCTCGCACTGACTCAGGTCTTCGTCGGAGCAGCGCTCCTGCTCAACTTCCTGGCGCCGCTCGCTCTGGTCGTCCTGGCGCCGATTACCGTCCACATCTTCGCGTACCACACTCTCGTTCCGGACGGATTCGGGATGGCCGTCCTGATCGTTGTTCTACATGTTGGCTTGGCCTGGCATCTTCGCGAGTCCTATCGTCCGCTGTTCATCAACAAGGTGACTTCATGAGCTCTTCATCCAATCCTTCCAAGTCCGCGGCCTTCCCCAAGGAGACGACCGCGGGTGGTGAGTTCCGCCGTCAAGCCAGCCGGTTTCGAGGCTGGATCAAAGCGGACGGCAGCTCCGATTATCCGGCCGAAGCGGACCGCTACCACCTGTACGTCTCCTACGCATGTCCCTGGGCGCATCGAGCGATCATCGCTCGCTCGCTGAAGGGACTCGAGAGCGTAATCGGCATGACGGTCGTCGATCCGTTGCGAGACGAAGACGGCTGGGCTTTCCGGGAGGAGCCCGATCCCGTGAGTGGATTCGGCTATCTCTCCGAAGCCTATCGGCAGAGCGACCCAACCTTCGACGGTCGCGTTACGGTGCCGGTCCTCTGGGACAAACAGCGAGGAGAGATCGTCAACAATGAGTCGTCGGAGATCATTCGGATACTGAACTCGGAGTTCGGCGAGTGGGCCGACAACTCGACCGATTGGTATCCGCCTGAGCTGCGCGAGGAGATCGATTCAGTCAATCAGCGGATCTATGACACGGTCAACAACGGTGTCTACCGCGCCGGATTCGCAACGACTCAGGATGCCTATGAAGCAGCGGTTCTACCGCTCTTCGACTCTCTGGACTGGCTGGAGGAACGTCTCTCGCATGCCCGCTTCCTCTTCGGGGAGGCCTATACAGAAGCGGACTGGCGCCTGTTCACCACCCTGATTCGCTTCGATCCCGTCTATTACGGTCACTTCAAGTGCAACCTGAAACGACTCGTCGACTTTCCGAACCTGTGGCGCTACGTGCGCGATCTCTTTCACCAGCCGAAGGTGAGCGAGACGGTCAACTTCGACCACATCAAGCGCCACTACTACATGACCCACTTGGCCATCAACCCGACCGGAGTCGTACCGGTCGGGCCCAAGCTGGACCTAGAGCGCTAGGCCTCAGGCTCGTTAGCGCGTGTAGCCGAGGGCCTGTAGCTTGCCCATGATCTGAAGCGCCTCCGCTCCGTACTCGAGCGGGGCGGTCCAGTCTTGCGTGAGGACGACCCAGTGCTCGCCCTTCTCGTCTTGGACGAGGACGGAGCAGATCGAGTTGCCACCGAAGCCGTTCTTGCGCTTCGAGACCTTGGAGGACTTCGAGGTCGACTTGTCGGTGAACTGTGCCTGCTTGAGGCCGCGCACCATGGCGATAACCGCGTCGATCCGACCGGGCGTGTCGTGAATCGCTCGGCCGGCGCCGAGATGGCAACGCTGAGCGACTTCCGCCTCCAGACACATCGTCTGGATGAAGGAGTGCATGCGTTTGATGAAGAGCGCGGGATGGGCGAAGGTCCGCACCGAGACGGGCTCGCCGTCGACGGAGTAGGCGAATCCGATCAGCTTCTTCGGCCGGCTCCTCAGGTGGTTCTCGACGGCGGCCGCCATCATCCTTCGCGTCGTTCGCGCGTCCGCTACTTGTTTGTCGAGGGCATTGAAGAGGGAGCCCGTTCCGGAAGCGATCGTGCTCGAGAGGAAGTACTGGTTGCCGGAGAGGCCGACCGCGTGCTGTCCCTTCTCCTCGAGGATGACGCGCTTGACCGAGCGGGTCTGCTTCCAGACGGCCGATTGACTGCCGTGGTACTGCGCGTTCACGCGCACGCGCTTGGTCGCTTTCCAGTCCGTGGACGCGAAGAGCTTGTCGGTCTCCTGTCCCTGACGAACGCTGTCCCACCGACCCCGTTCGACGCAGAAGACGCTGACGCGTTGCGTCGTCCGGCCGGGAATGATGGCGTCATCCGCGATGACTCGGTCTTGCTTGCCGCCCCGGACGAGGGTGCCCGCACAGGCCAGGATGGGAATCTTGCCGGTGTTCACGAACTGGATCGAGTTGACCGATCCGTTGCTTCCCGTCTCGCGAATCTCGATGACTCCGCGGGTACTCGCTTCGCTGAGGGTCAAGTACTCGCCGACGTTGCGCTCCAGATCGAGGAAGACCGGCCAGACGGTGAGGTTCTGAAAGGCGACGCCGTCACCGAAGTAGTGATCGCCGTCGAGGAGAGCGCCGTGGGAGGGCGCGTGTAGAGACTCGATCAGAATCGGCGGCTTGTCTTGCGGCTTGCCGCTCTTGCTCCACTGTGAAAACTTGGGGCTGCTGATCGCATCGGGGAGCGTCGCGGTTGCGACACACAGGATTCCGCCGAGGAGGATCATTCTTGACTTGGTGTTCATCGTTGTTCTCCGTGATTGAGTTGCGCCTCCAACCACGGCTCGAATTTTTAGTTTCGAGCATTGAGAGAATTTGATTTAGGTGAGAGCGAGTCTCGAACGTGAACCGATTGATTTTTAAGTGCAGGCCAGAACCGAGCTCGAATGGTTGTGTTGGACGCCGTTCCCATTCCCCTGTCCCCAGCTTTAGGCTCGAGCTCCAGGCCCTCGCGTACGCGCGGTTCTCGGATAGAATGCTCGCATGCGAGTAGCTGCTGCCCAGATTGCCCCGGTCCTTCTCGATCGCGAGCGAACACTCGCGAAGATCCTCGACTACAGCCAACGTGCGGCCAGTGATAGCGCGCGACTGGTAGCCTTTCCGGAAGCCGTGCTGCCCGGCTATCCGGTCTGGCTCTCGCGCACACACAGCTCGGCGTTCGACGACCCACTCCAGAAGCAGATTCACGCGCGCTATCTCGACCAGGGCGTGGAGCTTCCCGGCCCCGTCCTCGACACGTTGCTCGAGGCCTCGCGCGATCTCTCGCTCTCGATGGTTGTCGGCGTGATGGAGCGCGGTCGCTCGGCCGGTCGCGGAACGCTGTATGCGACGGCGCTCTCGATCGACCCGACCGGCGAGTGGTTCGCACATCGAAAGCTGGTTCCGACCTACGAAGAGCGCTTGGCTTGGGGACCCGGCGATGGCTACGGCTTGCGCGTCCGCGACGTCGAGGGCTTCCGCGTCGGAGCGCTCAACTGTTGGGAGAACTGGATGCCGGCTGCGCGCATGGCGCTCTACGCCCAGGGCGAGGAAGTGCACGTCTCGATCTGGCCCGGCTCCCCGGCGAATACTCGTGACATCAGCCAGTTCACGGCTCGCGAAGGGCGCGTGTATGTCGTTGCCGCCTCGGGCGTCTTGCGTGTGGAGGACATTCCTTCCGACCTCCCCGGCCGCGAAGCGATTCTCGCGACGGCGAAGGATGGCGTTCTGCAGTCCGGGGGCAGCCGCATCGTCGCGCCCGACGGCACCGAGCTCGGCAGTCTGGATCGACCGGGAGAGGGGCTCGTGGTCGCCGATCTCGATCGCGAGCTACTCGACGGTGAGCGGCAAAACTTCGACGTGGCGGGCCACTACTACCGGCGCGATGTCTTTCGGTTCGAGGTCGATCGCCGCAGGCCGGCTGCAGTCGTCTTCGACGAGTAGAGAGGAGCGGCGAGCTCTACTCGTCGCGCCGCGCCTTGTCCTGCTCGAGGAAGGGCATGGCTTCTTCCTGCCAGTCCTCGTGCGAGGTCTTCTCCCCGGTCACGAGTGCTCGGCCGAGCTCCGTCCACTGGGGGAGGGAGGCGGCGTGCGCGCCGATGACGAGCACGATCAGAGCGGCGAGCACCCAGCGCCGGAGTCGCGCGGAGCTGAAGAGAGCCGAGGCGGCCGCGAGGATGAGGATCCACTCGTGCGGCATCTGGAACCGCATCGGGCCGGCGTTGGCCACGATGTGAACGGCGAAGGCGAAGCCGACGTAGGAGAGCGGGATCAGCGCGGGGCCAGTGAGCCGCCAGCGCGCGAGCCCGAACGGGAGCAGACAGTAGAGGAGCGCATAGAAGGACAGGACGAGCCCGAGCATCCAGACGCGCGTCAGAGTTGCCGCGCTCGTGCTCTCGGTCTCGCTCCAGAGCTCCGGCGTCTGAATTCCGGGTCGGAGCATGCTCGGTCCGTTCGAGTAGACCTTCTCGAAGATCCAGGCCGGCTGGCGTTCGGAGACGCTCTTCCACGCGGTCTCGCGATAGCGCTTGTTCTGAGCCAGCTTGGTGCGCGCGCCCGTGCGATTGAACTCCTTGAAGAGATTCCACCGGACCTGTTTGACGGGACGGCCTTTCCACTTGCCGGTGTCGCGTCGAAGCACAGCTGGCGGAACGAAGTTGCCCTCGAACAGCGGGATTCCATCCGCGAAGCCGATCAGCACGAACTCTTCGTGGACGGCTGAACTCTTCGCGCTCCACGGTAGAATCACGAGGGCGGCACCGAGAATCAACGCGCAGGAGCTGAAGAGCGCTCGTTTGAAGTTCGCCCGATCGAGAAAGACGAGTACGCCGGCGAGTGCCGGAAGGAACCAGACCAGCATCTCGCGCGTGAGCGCTCCGACCCCGAGGACGAGTCCGGCGGCGAGAGCGGGCTTCCAGGTTGCGCCGAGCGAGCGCAGCGCGAGCAGCAGACCGCCGGCGAGGCTCGTGATGTAGAGCTGCTCGCTCAGGAGGTAGAGCGGAAAGGCGACGTAGTTCGGGTGGACTGCGAGGACGGCCGCCGCCGCCAACCCGACGCGGGCATTGACGAGCCGACGTCCGAATGCCCAAACGATCGCGATGAACCCGAGCGAGAGCAGGAGGTTGCCGACGCGCGGCGCGAGCAGGCTGCCGCTCGCGCTACCGGTCAGGCTCCAGCACAGCGAGACGAACGCGGAGTAGGCCGGTCCGCGAGAGCCCGTGTAGACATCACCCGAGGCCAGCTCCTCGGCTCCGCCCAGGTAGGCCAGCTGATCGCCGACGGGCTCGAGGTTCGAGAAGGACGCGAGCAAGAGAGCTCGAAGAAGCGCGGCGACGACCAGGATCGCCGCCAACCACTTCAGCTCGGTCGAACTCGGACGCTCAGCGCTCGAGTCGAGTGTCCTACTCGTGTGTGTAGACAATCTCGAGGTTGCGATTCTCACCTTCGGGGCCGGGCGAATACATCTCTATCATCTGCGCTTCGCTCATTTCGGCGAACGCATTGCCGTCGCATTGAGCTTTGCGCTCGACGTGGATCTGCGCATCGTGCTCGTGAGAGTGGAGCGAGCCGCAACTGGGGGGCAGGGCGCTGGCACCGATGATCGTGAGATCTGTCTTGTGTGAAACTATCTGGATTCCTCTTCCGCTGTGGTGGGACCAGTTCGAACGTGGGAAGATATCGAATTCGCGAGGAACCGGCAGGGATTGGCTGGCAGATCAGCTCCTCGTGGGCGTCGAGATTGCTCGACTGCCAGTCTCACCAGAGGGAACCACGCTCGCTCACGAAACCGCACTTCACGCTGCTCGCTCGAGAGAACTGCCGCTGAATCTGTGCCGATCCCGCATGAGCTAGTGGAGGAATCGGGCCCTGCTCATTGCTAGACTCGGCTGTATGACCGAGGAGCCGAGCTGGAGCACGATGCAGGTCGTCGTCGACGCCTTGCCGATGCTGTTCTTTCACAAGGACACGGAGAATCGAATCCTGCGCGCGAACAAGGCGGTCGCGGATTTGCTCGGAGTGACTCCGGAGGAGATGGAGAACACGCCGACGAGTCAGTGGTATCCCGACGAAGCTGAGGCGTACTACAAGGACGACCTCGAGGTCATTCGGACCGGCCGTCCGCGACTGGCCATCGTCGAGCAGCTGAAGGTCAGCGAGACGGAGAAGCACTGGATTCGAACGGACAAGTTTCCTCACCACGATGAGAACGGTGAAGTGGACGGGATCGTCGTCTTCATTCACGACCTGACCGCTGACTATCACGTTCGCGAGGGAGACCAGACCAACGACCAGAAGCTGCGCTCGATTCTCGGGACCAGCCCGGACGTCTTGTTCATCATCGATCAGGACGGTCTCTGCACCGAGCTCTCGGGAGATGAGGCTGTCCTCGGGGAGACGGGTGGTGGGCTCTCCGGTAAGCGAGTTCAAGACACCGTTCACGGCGAGCTCGCACTACAGCTGACCTCGATTGCCGCCAAGGTCTGCGAGCGCGGAGGCACCGAGGAGTTCGAGTACTCGGTACAGGTGGGCGAGAAGCAGCGCGTCTACGCGGCGAAGGCGACACGCTTCGATCGCGAGGATCGAGTCGGAGCGATGTTCGCCTGTTGGGATCGCACGAGCGCGAACGAGCGCGAGGCCGAGCTGTTCGAGACGCGCAACCGTCTCGACACGATCGTCGAGGCCGAGCCCGAGTGCGTGAAGGTCCTCTCGCCAGCCGGACTCCTGATCGATATGAATCCAGCTGGGCTCCGGATGGTCGAGGCGGACTCCTTCGAGCAGGTTCGCGGGCGTAGCGTCTATGACTTCGTGACGCCGGAGCACCGCGAGGCCTACTTCGCCCTGCACTCCAGAGTGATTGCTGGTGGTTCGGGCGTCCTCGAGTTCGAGATCGAAGGCCTCAAGGGGACGCGCCGATGGGTCGAGACGCATGCCGCGCCGCTGCGTGATCGGGCGGGTTCGCAGATCAAGCACATTGCGATCACCCGGGACATCTCCGAGGCCAAGAGGGCCGAGGCGGACCGCGAAGCACTCGAGGCTCAGGTGCGCCACGTCCAGAAGCTGGAGAGCATCGGCGTGCTCGCCGGTGGAATCGCTCACGACTTCAGCAATCACTTGACGGCCATCCTCGCGAACGCGGACTTCGCTCTGGGCACACTCGACGAAGGCAGCGTCGCACGCGAGTCGATCGATGCTTGCATCAAGTCTTCCAAGCAAGCCGCGGAGACGTGCGAACAGCTCCTCACCTACGCGGGTCGGCGACTGGGCGTCGCGCAACCGACGAACCTCACCGACCTGGTGAACCGTTCGCTCAAGCTGATGAAGCTCTCCGTCTCGAAGCGCGCGGAGCTGGAGGTCGAGCTCGCCGAGAACCTGCCCGCGGCGAGCGTAGACTCCACGCAAATCCAGCAGCTCGTCATCAACCTCGTGACGAATGCTTCCGAAGCACTCAACTCGGGGACAGGCGTGATCAAGGTCCGGACCGGAGTCGTCGATCACCAGTCGACCAGCTCGGGGAGCGGGGCGCAGCCGAAGATGAACCGCTTCGTCTATATCGAAGTGATCGACTCCGGCTGCGGGATGAGCCCGGAGACACGGGAGAAGATCTTCGATCCCTTCTTCACGACGAAGTTCACCGGGCGCGGACTCGGGCTCGCCACGGTTGCGGGAACGGCTCGCGGTCACGAAGGCTTCATCGATACGGAGAGCATGCTGGGCTTGGGCACGCGCATTCGCGTTCACTTCCCGGTCGTGGCGGAGCTTGCGGTCGAGCCCAAGGTCGTTCGCGAGCTGAGCGAAGGAAACCTGTCCGGGACGATCCTGATCGTCGACGACGACAGCGCCGTCCGCGAAGTCGTCGAGCGCATTCTCGAATACGCCGGGATCGCGGTCATGACGGCCGAGAGCGGGACGGCGGCGCTCGAGCTCTTCGCGACCCATTCCGACGAGATCTCTGCCGTTGTGCTCGACCACACCATGCCGGGCATGGTCGGAACCGAGGTCTGCGATCAGCTGCGACAGATCAACGCGACCGTCCCCGTGCTCTTCTCCAGCGGTCACCCCGAAGAGCATGTACTCACCGAGCAGACGAGCACCGGACCGATGGCCTTCTTGAAGAAGCCCTTCCGTCCCGCCGAGCTTCTCTCCAAGCTCGAAGAGCTCGTCTCGGTCAGTTAGTCGATTCTCCAGGGCGTCGCCTGAAGCCACGAGTCAGCAGACTCTCGAGACTCGGCATTCCGCGCCGGCGAACCGCCGATACAATCCCGGCGATGCGCCTCTGCTCGATCGACAACTTCGCGAAGTGCGCGCTGATTCTCTCTTCCATCACCCTCTCCGGATGCTTGCTACCCGAGCAGAGCGGGGACGAGGACGCCGAGCCATCGGTCGGGAAGCTTCCGGCCAAGGACCACGAGCAGGCCAGCCAGGAGATCTTCCTGAGTCGCTTCGCCTCCCACGAGCCGATCTACTTCGCGGTCGGGTTCAACGAGATTACGAACGCGAAGTTTCAGTTCAGCTTCAAGTACCGCGTCGCTGATCCCGAGGGTCTCCTGACGGATGTCGCGCCCGGATTCTGGAGTGGGATTCACTTCGGCTACACGCAGACCTCGTTCTGGGATCTCGAGTCCGCTTCGGCTCCCTTCTTCGACACGAACTTTCGGCCCTCGCTGTTCTGGTTCCGCGACAGGATCGAGAAGTACTCCGACGACGACCTCGAGTTCGGCTTCGAGAGCGGCTTCGAGCACGAGTCGAATGGCAAGGGCGGACTGGAGTCGAGGAGCCTCAACATCTTCTACGTCCGACCCACGTGGAATTGGAACATCGGCGACGACGACCACATCGAGGTGGCCCCCAAGGTCTGGGCCTACCTCGGCGACCTCGACGACAACACCGGCATCGAAGACTTCCGCGGCTACTTCCAGCTGCGGACGCGCGCCTACGATGAGAACGGGCTGCAGATCTCGAGCGAGCTACGCATCGGCGCCGACACCGACCACGGCTACCACCAGCTCGACCTCTCCTACCCGCTCAACAGGCTCTTCTACGGAAACCTCGGCGCCTACCTCCACCTGCAGTACTTCAACGGTTGGGGCGAGAGCCTGCGCACCTTCAATATCAAGACCCCGTCGCAGTTTCGTTTCGGGGTGATGCTGGTGCGCTAGCGCTGCTAGGTCGCCTGACTGCTAGGTCGTCTCGCGGTCTAGGCGCTGGTACAGCCAGCCGCCCGCGTAGAGCGAGGCTCCCAACGCTACGAGACAACCGATCTTGACGAGCGTCGAGCTGCCCTCGAGGTCGGAGACCATCACCTTGACGCCGGAGGCGATGAAGACGAGGAAGGAGGATTGAGCGAGCACGCGGTTGTTCTTCTTGAGGGCAAGCAGCAGGCTGCCGACGGCCAGGGCGCCCCACAGGATCGAGACCACGACGCTCGTATCGATCAGGCGATAGATCGCGACCATCGCGGAGATGTGCGCGGCGAAGAGCAAGAGGGAGGGAGCGTTGTCGCTCCGCTTCTGCTTGGTCGCGGCGTAGCCGGCGTAGAGGACCACCGGATAGCTGATGTAGAGCACGGAGAGCAGTGGGACCGCGCCGAGCTCGATTTCGCCCAGGACGCGGACGTAGTTGAGCGCGCAGATCATGGCGCCCGCGAAGAGATACGGGCGCTCCGTGGCGGGGATGGAGCCCAGCCGGGCTTTCGTGACGCCGATCGCGATAAAGATCGCGAGAGCGACCCAGGGATGGAAGCGGTGGGGGAGCAGCTCGGCGTAGCCCGCGTGGACGAGCACCATCGCGGCGTACCAGTTGACGAGGGTCGCGCCGGCCTTGGCGCCCTCCAGTCGCGGGCGCGCGAGCACGTAGGCGAGTGCGACGACGAGGACGCTCGCCAGAGCAATCCACGGAGCCCACTCATCCAAGTGCTGATCGAGGATCGAGTACTCGATGATGTAGAAGATGAAGAGGCTCGGCGCATGGATGGTGGCCATGGTGCCCGAGAGCGGCGAGCGGTGCTTGACCGAGTAGAATGCGGTCGTCGCGGTGAACAGCAAGAACTGCGAAGCCTGGTAGAGCACGGCGATCTTCCAGCTCTCGTCGTACGTCGTGCGCCAGATCAGGTCGAAGCCGACAATCGCGAGCACGCTCGCCACCAAGTAAGCGTGTCGTCCGCCGATCCAGATCGAGTAGGCGCAGAACAGCACGCTCCAGGCCGAGTAGTACTGCACGAGCTGAACGACATCCGCGCTCTTCGTGTGAACGACGAAGGGAGTCACGTACGCACCCAACACGGCGATGAAGGCGTAGGCCTTCGAGCTGAAGACGTGTCCCAGGCCGAGCGCGAGCAGGCACAGTCCGGCGATCAGCGAAGTCGCCAGCGTCGGTCCGATCAGGTGGAAGAACAGGTGGGCGCTGTAGATCGTGAAGAAGCAGACGACGACGCCCGCCGAAGAGAGCAGCGAGGCATAGCGCCGACCGGTCTTCCGAATCCACAGACCTCCGACGATCATTCCCACTCCCGCTGCGCCGGCGAGCCAGATCTGTCGCTCCGGTGTGAGCCAGCCCGAGTCGATCGCAAGCCGCACGAGGTAGCTGGCCGCCAAGATGAAGGCCGCGACCCCGCTGATACCGAGGATCTGCGGAGCCAGGCTCACCGGTTCATGTGTCCGCGACGAACGCAATGCTTCCGCCGGCTCCCGATACGGCTTGATCGGCTGAACGCTCGGCTTCGCGCGCGTCACCGGCTTCACCGGCGGCGCACTCTTCGGAGGCCCCCACTGAATCGCCTTCTCGATGCGATCCAACCTCTTCTCCAGCCCGGCCAAACGATCTTCAAGCTCGCCCACGATTCCTCCGGCATTCGTTACCGCAACTATCGAAATTCGAGCGTCCGCCTCAGCGCCTGCTCCCGCGCTCAACGCGGAGAAGGTAACAGATCTCTCGAACAGGAGATTGGGTCGCGAGCGAGGAGCACGCCCATGCTCGTCAGTCGAAAGGTCTCCGCCTACAAACTTCCGCGTAGGGAATGTACTCGTGGCCTACAACGAGGCCGGCTCCATCAGGGGCGGTGAGGGCAACATCCTCTCCGGCATCGACGACGGGGCCGCTGGCTCGCTATTCGAAGACGATCGAGCCGACTTGAAGCCGAGCGAACAGGTCGCAGCACCTCCGCGCGAGGAGTGCGACCTCTGATGGGGTCAGGGAACTTGCGAACCGAAGAAGGCCACGAAGACCGGGTTCGAAGCGACGAAGCCCTCGGTTGCGTTGTACATCAACGCCTGCTCGTAGACCGGGACATAGTCGAGTCCGGTCGGGATCAGGGTGAAGTTGAAGGTCTTCTTGCCGTTGCCATTGAGCAGGCCGCGGTATTGGAAGAAGGTCGGCGCACCGCCCGGGTGGAAGGCACCGAGGAAATCGGGCAGGTAGACGGTGGTCGGGTTGGTGTCGAACCCGATGATGTGCCAGGTCAAGTCGAAGGGCTGGCCGTTGAAGACGATCGAGGTCATCTCGCCGTCGCGAACGACCGGAGCAGCGCTGAAGGTGCGAGCGAAGGCCGCAGGCTCGGTGAGCGTGCCGGCGACGATTTCCACCTGCTTGCCGGGCAGGCCGTCGACAGCCGGCGCGAGGCCTGTGCCGCCCAAACCCGGAGCGAGCTCCGAATCGTAGACGACGAGGCTCGGGTCGCCTGCCATCGCGGCCAGCAGCTGGATCGCGTGGCCGCCTTGGCCTCCGTTGCCCGGGTTGCCGAAGGTGTTTCCGTCACCTCCGGCACCGCCTCGGAACTCCCCGTCGACAACGAGCGCCGAACCTCCTCGCAGCTCGAGGCCGGATCCGCCGCTGCCGCCTGTGATGCTCATGACCGTGCCGTCAGTGCCGTTCGAGCCGAGGCTGGTCACACCGTGAAAGTAGAAATTCGAGTTCTCGCCGACGATAGCTCCAGAGAACTGAATGGGGACGGAGTTGCGTGAGTCAACGGTGGAGTTGACGACGGCGACGGAGGCACAATCGCGGGCGTAGAGCACGCCGAAAAGCGCGATCGCTGAACCTGGAAGCTCGGCCGTCAACTCCTGCAAGAGCACGTGACCGGCGCAGTCCGTCAGGGAGAGCGCACTGAAGACGAGCGGTGGTTGCGTGGGAATCAGGGTGAGTCCCTGGAGGACAACCTCGTCGCCAGCGGCGATGTTTCCGATCGCGACGTTCTGGTTGATCGTGACGAGTGCGCCTGCTTCCGCCGCGATCACCAGGCTCTTGTCGTCGATGATGAACCCGGGGTAGGTGCCCGCTTTGACCAGGACGACGTCGCCGTCGATAGCTGCGTCGACGGCGAGTTGAACGTCGAGAAAGTCTCCGCCACCGAGGGCATCGACCGTGTGGATCGACTGCGCGGAGACGACCGGGGCGACGAGAGCGAGGGATGCGAGAGCTCGGGTGATGGCGTTCATGGGAGTGAGTACCGGCCGGTGTTCTTCTGTGCTGGGGCGTGGCAGGGCGGGAGACAGGTCTCGTCGCGGCACAGGGTAGTAGACGCATTCTGCCGCGAATTGGACGCGCGCAGGGGCGGTATCTGATTTTCGAAGGGAGGGAGACGGGGGCGTGCGAGAGGGTTTCGTGCGTGGGGTAATCCTCCTAGACTTGGAGTCGGTTCCGACGTCCGAGCAGGTACGCGCTTCGGAGGACGTGGACTCGCGCCCATCGATAGGAGACTTCCCGTGAAGACCGCTCACGTAATCATTCTTGTCATCTGTACTGCGCTGGGAAGCGCTCTTGCGACTGGCGTGATCTTCTTCATCCTCGCCGCCATACCGGTCGGCGAGACGGTGTACGTCGACGAACCTGCGCGGGTGATCGTTGCCGAGGCCGTCGATGACGGTAGCGAGCTGCTTGCGCGGATCGATCGGTTGACGATGCGAAACAGCGACCTGCAGCGACGCCTCGAAGAGCTGGAGCAGCGCTCGGTCGGATCGGAGCGCACGCCGCTCGGCAACTTTGTATCGCAGGCCGAGCTCGAGGAGCTGCGCGATGAAGTGCGTGCGCTTCAAGGCGGCACGAGCGTGGCCCTGGAAGAGGAGCCGGAAGTCTTCAAGGATCAGATCGCGGGGGCGCTGACGGAGATTCGTCGCGCGGAGGCGATCGAGAAGGTGAAGAAGTATCAGGAGCAGCGCGAAGCGCGGCTGGAGCAAGACCTCGGGAAGGTCAGTGGTTGGCTCGAGCTCGAGGAGTATCAGGTCGCCGAGCTGCGCGACTCGCTCGTTGCTCAATACGCGCGCGAAGACGAGCAGCGGCGAATGTGGGAGGCCGGCGAGAGTGACGAAGTGCTGGCGGAACGCAAGCAGGCCGACGGGCAGATCTTCTGGGACGAGATGCGCGTGGTGCTGACGCCGGAGCAGTACGACACCTGGCGGCAGAGCGTCGCCGCACGCAGCAAGTAGTGCTCGTGCTTCGCGGCGTTGAGGCTCAGTCCGAGGCCATGCGACCCAGACCGAAGAGAGCGATCGCTGTCCCGTAGCTCCAGCCGTTGATCGGCGTGTCCTGGAAGGCACCCTCCTCCGAGCGTGCGTCGAGGATCAGCTCTCGAACTCGTGCAGAGGCCTCCGGGCGAGCGCTCTCCGGCAGGTGCTCGAGCGCGAGCGCGGCGAAGGCGTAGTCGAACAGGAGGTAGTGACAGCCTTGGCCTTCGGCGCCCGCGTGCATGAGCGCCTTGCCGAGCTCCCGAGAGAGTTCGGCGCTGTACTCGAGGAACTGATCGACGGATCGAACGACGCGCTCCTCCGTGCTGCGTCCGCCTCGAAGCAGGGCGAGCTCGCAAAGCGGACTCCGGCCCGCCGCGCCGGCAACTCCGGCGCCGCCCGAAGCCTGCGCGCCGACGTGGAGCATGTAGTCGAACGTCCCGTTCTCGTTGCGCATGGCCTCGAGCACGTCGAGCGCGCCAGTCCGGATCGACTCCGGAACCTCGATGCCCTCCGCCTCTGCCCGCAGGAGTGCGTGCGTCACCATGGCGCTCACGAAGCTGATCGACTGCTCACCGGCTGAAGCCGACCCGTCGGCGTTCGTCGAGTAGAAGTAGCTCCACCCACCGTTGCTGCGCTGTTTCGAAGCCAAGCTCTGCACGAGCCATTCGGCAGAGGTGCGCAGCTGCTCGGCATCGCCAAACTCCTTCGAGATGCAGTCCGAGAGCAGCCAGAGCATCCACGCCCGGCTCCAGACGGTGTAGTCCATGTAGACGACTTGGTCTTCGAGAGCTTGCGAGGCCGTGATCGTCTTGAGAACAAAGTCCAGTGCTCGCTCGGCCGCGGCTTCAGCTTCGTCGTCGCTTCGGCGGTCGAGCAGAGCGATGCCCGCGATGGCGACGGCCGAGTCCACGAACGGATCGGGTCGTCCGTCTTGAATTCGGAACTCGTGTGTGCCCGACCAGCCGCCGTCTTCTCTTTGCTCGTCCAGGAGCCAGCGGAGTGCGTCGCGCTGTGCCTGCTCGGAGAAGCTGGGCGCCAGCGGAGCACTCGAGATCAAGCGCAGCGGCGCGAGCTGCTCCTCGGTCGGCCAACGCGGCTGAACGGCGTAGCCCATCTCGGCCTCGGTACTCGTCATCGCGGCCGCCGCCTTCCAGGCCCAGCGGTCCTCCGGGTGTTCGTCCGCGAGCGTTCTCCATGAGGGCAGCGCCGCCGTCAGCCCGCCTTCGACACCATCGAGGACTCCAAGCCAGAACAGTGCTTCGGTGTAGCCGGGGTCTGCATGACCCAGCTCGAGCGTGCGTTCGACAAGCTCTTCCGCCGCTTCGAGCTCACCGGCGTGCAAGAGCTGTCGCAGTTCAGCGAGGCCGAGGCTGTGTGGCACGCTCGCTTCTGGAAGGGGTAGGCCCGCGAGAGAGTCACGCAGGAAGCGGAGCGCCCAGGCCGGGTGAACCGTCGCCGTCTCGTGCAGTACCTTGCCGTCGGCGGAGACGACGAGGAGCGCTCGGCCGAACGCGGAGGCCGAGAGTCCATAGTCTTCCTGCGGAACGAAAGGTGCCGGCTTGCCGGGTTGCCAGCGGAAGGGGACGTAGCGGTTGGCGACCAGCTCGATGATTTCGGGCTCCATGAAGGTCTCGGTCATCGCGCTGTTCGAGATCGCGAAGCCGGGGTAGGCCCAGATGAAGACCATGATCGGCTTCTGCTCCAGCTCGGCTCGTTGCGAGGCCGCTTCCCAGCTCTTCGCCCAGGCGAGCTCCGAGCCACAGCGACTCGCCAGCTCGAGCAATCGTTCACGCGAGAGCGCATCGGGATCTCTCTCGATCAAACGAAAGCTCTGGATCACTTCGGACAACACCGGCTCGTGCTTCGTGAACTCGTCGAGGAGAGCCCAGGACTCCAGCTCGAGGACCTGGTTCCCGCGGATGAGGTAGCGAGCTTCTACTCGGAGGACTCTGCCCGCCTTCTCGAAGTCCACGCGCAAGCCGCGCGCATCGACCTCGCCGACCCGTGCATCGAACCGCTCGAAGTTCGAGTAAGCGGGCTCGTTCTCGAGCGAACCGATCGCGTGGTCCACGAACTCCGTCGCGGTCTTTCCTTCGTTGGCAGCCGCCGAGACCGAGACTCCGTACAGGCCTTCGTTGTCCGACCGCATGATGTACAGCTTGAAGGGGCGTGCAGAAGTCTCGACGAAGGTCCAGTCCTCTGCCGGCCGTTCGATCGAGAAGCCCCAGGTCGAGCTCTCCCACTTCGAATCGGTGATCGCCTGTGCCGCAACCTGCCCACCCAGAACGAGCAGCACCGCGAGCCGCCAGAGCTTAATCGAGACGGAGGTCGTCATACGGCCAATCTAGCAAAGCGGATCTTTGCTAGGGTGATCCTCCGCCTCAGACCTCCATGTCCAGCCCCGTCCAGAGCCTGTCCGCGAAGCAACTCCACGAGTGGATGGAGGAAGACGACGAGCTGTTGCTCATCGACGTGCTTCCCAGAGTGAGCTTCGACAAACAACACATTCCGGAGTCGGAGCACGTGTCGCAGTACGAGGAAGACTTCTGCGAGGAGGTGCGGGCGCTCGCTGGCAGCAGTGCGCAGAGGCTCGTCGTCTACTGCAACAGCAAGAGCTGCAACGCGTCAGCGCGTGCTGCGGACAAACTGGTCAACGCCGGCTTCGAGAACGTGTTCGACCTGGAAGGCGGCGTGGCGGAGTGGAGAGACGCGGGCTATGCGGTTTGGGGAACCGCCGCTCGGTCGCGTTGACGAGCGCGGAGCTCGCAAGCTACTTCAGCTTCCCGACCCACTTCTTCCAGGCCTTCTCCAGCTCGATCAGATCCACGTCACTGAAAGCGCGCTCGAGGGCAGCTTCGCGGGCTTTCAGCTTGGCCTCCTCGAGCTCATCGTCCGAGAGGTCACCGGTCGGGTGGTCGGTGACCTCGTCCGTGAAGGTCTGTTGGAGCGTGTTGAAGTAGATGTCGAGGATGTTGGACCAGACCGGATGCTTCTTGGCCTCCTTGGAGGTGCGCAAGAAGTAGATCATCGACCACGCCTGCGCGTAGCACACGGCGACGCGACCGCGGTTGTAGAACTCGGCCTGCGAGTACTTGATGATGTTGCTGAACGACTCGGGCTTGTACCTGGGGTGTCCACCGACCGCCGCCTTGATCAGGTCGATACGCCACGGATTCGTGCCGATCTTGATGACCTTGCCGCCCTTGATCACGGCGCCCGAGAAGTAGTCACCCGTGCCTTCGTTGAACCACGAGTGCGGAGCCACTTTCCCGACCGTGTAGTAGATGTACTGGTGGAAGGCCTCGTGATAGAGCACGACGCGCGTGTTCGCCTTGCCCGCGCCAGCCTTCTGCCCGGGTCTGTCGTAGTCGAAGAAGACGAGCTCTTCAGTTCCGGCACTCCAGTACCCACCCGAACCGGCTGGCCCGCCGTACTTGCGGTACTCATCCTCGTCCTTGCAGATGCGCACGGTGGAGACCGCCGTAATCTCCCGCAGCGGAGGAAAGAGCTTCACGTACTCCTTCCGGATCGACTCGAGTTCACTCTTGATGATTCGAATCAGCGGCTCGTCCTTCGTGCTGAAGACGATGATGTAGTTCTCGGTGTCCTCCGCTTCCCAGCCCTTGACCAGCTGCTTCCGAACCTCGATTCGATACTCGACGTTCTTGAACTTCCGGCGATCGTAGTACCGCTCGATCTTGGTGGTGTCGACGGCCTCCGGCTCATAGAACTTGATCTTCTTGAGCATCTTCTTCCAGATCTTCTTCTGGTCGTCGAGGTCCTCCTTGGCGCAGAAGCCGAACACAACCAGAGTCTTGTCTTCATCGCTATAGGTGTAAGCAGCGCCGACGAAGTCTCGGGAGTTCTTGTGTTTGAGCTCATACTCCCAAGCCGTGAAGCCCGATCGGGTCTTGACCGTGTCCGGATTGCCGACCTCCCAGCTGCTGAGGATCCGGTCGGCGAACATATCGAAGTTGGTGATCGGCTTGCGCCGCTTCTTCGGCCCCTCCTCTGCTTCTTCCTCCTCATCGTCGAGCGTCTTGATCGGCTCGACCTCGGGGAACTCAGCCGGCTCCGGATGGTGATCGATCATCGCGAACCGCAGCTCGGGGCGAAAGCGCTTGCGAGCCTCCACGCGGTGCGCTTCCTTCTCCGCGTAGAAGAGGATGACCCACTCTTCACCGGGTTGAACCGGAACGGCGATGTAGTCGCGCGCGCGAGAGAAGTCGAAGCCGAGCTCGGGATGCTTCTCGGCGGTGTAACCACCCTGAGCTTGGCTCGGGATGGCGAGCAGCACAGTAGCGAGCGTGACGATCAGAAGGCGGGCGACGACTCGGGCGGAGTTGTTCCTCATCCACTGATTGTAGTCAGCTCAAAGGTTTAGGTAGCGATCAATTGCTGCTCGCGCTTCCGGATCGTCCACCTTCAGGAAGCCGCGTTGTCGGTAAGTGTCGAAATAGGCTTTCAGCTCGCCTGGAGTTCGCGCTCCTCCGTTGTCGGCGTACTTTCCTACGAATGGGATGAAGTCCGGATAGAGGGCTGCCGTGCCCTGCTTCTTCCAGGGACCGTGCAGAGTCGTCTTCACATAGTTGCCGATCATGAGATCGTCGAAGATGTTCCACTCGATGCACGACATCAGGGATGCGCGTGGACACTCGAAGGTGATGCCGAGCTCGTGCTCGGGGTTGACGACGATGCGATTGTCTCGACCGCCCACCTTGAAGTTGATGTAGCCCAAGAAAGTCTGGAGATGCGTGATCGGCCGGAAGTAGGCCTCGATCTTCGTAACGTCAGCGGGCTCCAATTCGTCGGACCAGTTGTCGCCGAACTCCTCGCAGGGAATCACGATGTCGGGTCGCGCCGGCGGAGAGATAGCTTCTGCTCTCCCCTCGATCAGGTCGTACTTGCAGAAGGGCGGGAGCATCTTGTGGTCGGGGGAGTGGAACTCACCCTCGTAGGCCGAGAGGGGAGTCGCGCAAGAATTGGCCCAGACGCTGTCCGAGCGTTGGTAGTGGTGCTGTGCCGAGAAGGGCACGTAGTAGCGGATACCGTACTGCTCGAGGTGCGACTCGATGCCGTCGAGCAGTGGCTCGTGCTTGAGCGCGGGCGGCGGCACGCGCTCGCCAGCCTCGTCGAAGAAGTTGATCATGTCCGCATCGCCGTAGCCGGTGAGGCAGAGCAGGAAGCTGTTCTCGAACTGGCCGACGATGTCGTGAACGATTGGTCCGGCTCCCAGGTCAATGGCGTCGTTGGAATTGACGAGCAGGTTTCCGCCGGCGTCGACAAGCAGAATCGAGTCTTGCTGGATGTCGCCCATCGTCAGCACCCGGACGCGCTCGGAGAGCTGCATCCACTCGCCATCGGTCATGACGGTCACATCGAATCCGTCTGCGCGGAGGTCGCGGGCAATTCGTCCGCCGTAGTGATCGGCCAGTAAGATCTTCTTTCCCTGCAGCTCCTGAAGAGACTCGTGGCTGAGGTGGTCCGGATGACCGTGCGAGATCCACAGGTATTCAGCTGCCTTGACGTTCGCGAGCTGCTCTTCCGGAATCTCGTGGGAGGTCACCCAGCTCCCGAAGTAGGCCGGTCCCTTGATCCACGGGTCGGTTGCGAGCAGCGGGCCGTTGTCGTGAACGATCAAACACGCATTGCCGATGGTTTCGAATCCCAGGTCCATCGGCCTAGGGTAGCAGGCGGTCCAGTTGCGGTGAACCCGGACGGGGCGCGACTCTCACTTCGCCCGCAAGAGTCTCTCGGTCAGCGTACGAACTTTCGCGCAGTCGAGGTCGCCTTCGAGACGAGGGCAGGGCGGTCGAACAACCGAGCGCGCTCAGGTGATCGTGTCGTAGAGCGAGTCTTCCTTGGGTAGCTCGTCGCGCTCTTTCTCCGTGACTACCCACTCTTCCACGTAGCCGCACTCCTTGCAGATGAAGGAGGTTGCCTTGACATAGCTCCTCCAGTCTTTCCACACAGCGCGACCTTTGATCTTCACGATCCGATCGGATTGACACTTGATGCACTTGCCGTTCTTCATGATGCGGAAGCTCGCCGAGCGCGAGTCTAGAAACCCTTCCGAGGTGGACGCCCAACCTAATCGGCGGCGGGGGAAGCACCAAGCTGCACGCCTCGATTTTCGACGAGGCGGCCTCCTCGTCGGCTGCTGGCCGCGCTTCTCAGCGGTTCCAGTGAGAGACGGGAGCGTGCGATCGACTTAGGCTAGTCGAATGACCAATGAAGCGAAGCTCGTAGGGAGCCCCGGTCTTGTGCCGGAAGGGGCTGGGTGGTTCGTCGTGAACATGAGTGAGACGCGCTGGAAACAGAACGAGCGCTTCGGGACCTGGTGCGCCTTCGAGGGAGACGCGCGCTTTCCGCAGATCGGAATCAACGTCCACATGCTCGAGCCGGGTCAGGCAGCTTGCATGTACCACCGTGAGAACCTGCAGGAGAACTTCCTCGTGCTCTCGGGACACTGCACTCTGATCGTGAACGGTGAAGAGCGCAGCCTCTCGCAGTGGGACTTCGTGCACTGTGCCGCCGGAACGACGCACGTGTTCGTCGGTGCTGGCGAGGAGGGCTGCGCGATCCTGATGGTCGGGGCTCGGTCGGAGGATCAGGAGATCTGCTATCCCGTCGATGCCGTCGCGCAGAGCCACAGTGCCGGAGTCGATGTGGAGACCGCATCTCCCGCGGAAGCCTACGCCGACGCGCCGGTCAGCGTGGAGATCGAGTCGCCATGGCCGCCGAGCGGCCTCGCGCAGTCCCGTTAAAAAGAGCTCCCGGTCGACACCGTGCGGCGTCGACCGGGAGCTCAAAAAATCTGGTGCAACTAGTCCAGTGGGGTACCGGGAGTCGTCGCGGGATCCGGGCAGAACCGGAGCGCTGTAACGGCTCCTGAACCTCCGAGGTTGAGCATCGCTCGCCGCACGCCACTGATGTTGATGTTGATCAGCTGCACGTTGCCGTCCGGCAGGTCCGGAACGACGATGTTTCCAATCTCGTTGTCGTCCTTGTCCAGGAAGCGCCAGTAGTCGAACTCGTTGGCGTCCACGTCGAGGACCGTCGCGGAGAGGATCGTCACATCGGAATCGAAGCGGAAGAAGATCGTTCCGCCAGCGGCTTCGTCATCGGGGTCGTCGACAAGGCCATCCATGGGCGTCGTGTCCTCGTCGTTCTCCGCGATGATCATGACGAGCCCGAGCGGAGTGTTGTTGCCCGCGACCATGGGGTTGGGAGTCAAGAGGTCATTGTCACCGCCGGTGGGGTTCTCCGAGTCGAAGAGAATCACCTTGTCCGGGTTATCCCCATTGTTGTTCTTCGCGGCGATGTGGAGACCGATGCCCGCATACTGCTCGGTGATCGTCTCTCCGGCCTGGAAAGCGAGCGGAACTCCAGTGGAGGTCTCGTCGAAGTTCACGACCTGTGGGCAGGGGAGTAGCTCGACTCGTCCCACCGCTCCGGAGCCCTTGAAGTAGACCTCGAATCGATCCACGTCCGGCTCCCGTACCTCGACTCGCTGAACGCTGCCGTCGCCGAGAGTAACGATGCTGAAGGTCTCGTCGGGAGTGACGAGGTCGCCGTTGCGATAGAAGCGAAGCTCGGTCCCGAGCTTCTCATCGATGTCGAGTAGAGTGACGGAGCAGATCGTCGCCTTGTTCTCGAAGTCGAAGTAGAGACTTCCACCGGCGGCTTCATCGTCGGGGTCGTCGACGAGGCCGTCATCGGGAGCGCTGTCCTCATCGTTCTCCGCGATGATCAGGACGTGCCCGAGCGCGGTATCGTTGTCGAACCCGGCGGGGTTCGGCGTCATCAGGTCGTCGTCGCCGCCGGTCGGGTTGGCGGTGTCGAACAGGATGGCCTTGTCGGGATTCGAGGCGTTCTGGTTGCGAGCGGACACCATCATGCCCATCTCGGCCCACTCGTTGTCGATCAGGTTGCCCGCGACCATGCCCTCGTCGGAGCCGATCGTGTAATTGAAGTTGAGCTCTTCGCAGGGCTGCGAGACGCCCAACACGAGGTCCGCGGCTTCCGTCGTGATGAGCTCGTGTCGACGCACGAACTTGGCGGTGAAGCTAATCGGGAAGTCGAGCGCTTCGATGGCTTCGCGCGAGGCGGTGAAGTTGATGTTGTGGCCAACATGGGTGTGACCGAGCAGCAGCGGCGCGAATCCGTCGGCGTGTGCGAAGACCGCGTAGATCTGTCCGGTGGCGCCTTCGAGTCGAGCGGTGAACTTGTACCCGAGCGGGTCGGTCTCGTAGTAGACGTTGAGCTCGGGGGTTCTCCGGTCCGTCAGGGTTGCGGGCGGCGCGAGTGCCGCACAGCTGAGCAGTGCGAGGGATGTGGATAGGAACATGGTGGAGCCTCCGTTGATTGGAAGAGAAACTTCTGGTCGGCGGGTGGCGCCCGCGTCCGACCAGGTCACCCATGTCGTATCAATTTTCGTGGCTCAATCAAATCGGGCGCTTGCTCGTACCGTCGAGGCCGATGTTTGGGCGCGCGAGAATGTCGTCAGCACTGCTCAAAAGCAGCCGCATTGACGAAGCTCGCGCGCAGGGAACGGCCGGAAATGGCGTTCGTGCGCGCGAGCGAGACGCGAATGAGGTCCCTGCTCTGGTCTCAGTTCTCCGTGGCGGCGTCCAACTTTTTGCTGAGTGCAGAGCTCTCGGGGAACGCCGCGTTGCCCTGAGCCCAGATCTCCATGGCCTTCTCCGGGTCGCCCTGCTGTTGATAGAGGTTGCCGAGGAAGATGTAGGTCTGAGCGTGGTCGGAGTCGGGGGCGACCTTTGCCTGCTGTTGCAAGAGGGTCTCGAACTGCGAGATCGCCTCCCCTTGCTTCCCGAAGATCGGCGGCCAGAAGGAGAGTGAGACGGCCTTGCTGAAGCGCGCTTCCCAGTTGGTCTCGTCCAACTCGAGGGCCTTGTCGAACGCGCCGTCGGCCTTCATGGCCCACTGGCCCATCTCGGGTCCGGTGGTCGCATCCTCGAGCCTGACGAGGTAGGCGTTGCCGAGCTCGATCTGAGCTTCGATGTCGTTCGGGTTCGTGAGAGCGTACTCTTCGAAAGCGGTGAGCAGCTCGTCGAGGCTTCCACGCGTACGGATCTCGTTCCAGAACTCCGCGAATTCCTGGTCACTCGCACCCGCTTGTTGAAGTCGCAGGAACTGATCGTGTGCGCGCGTGACATTGAACCGTTCGGCCGAAGTCGTGACGGACTCCGCTTCAGCTAGAGCGCGCTCTTTCGCGAGTACGCGCCGCACGACCGACTCGAGATCTTCCGTGCGAGATGAGTCGGACGACTTCGGAGCGCGCAGCTCGAGTTTGACCGAGAGGTCTCGCAGCAGCTCTTCCTGCGCGGCGAGTCGACGGTCGAATTGCTCGAGGTCCGGCGATTCCATCGGAGGCTGGACGACCTGTCCTTCGACTTCTGCCGGGTCCATAACCACGACCAGGGCGCCGGCGGCGACTGCCGAAAAGAGGACGGAGAGGAGGATCGTTGTCAGGGGCTTCATGGGAGTTGGGGCGTTGGCTGGCTGGGAAGTTGGCTGGGAAGTTGGCTGGCTGTGGCTGCCTGGAGAGGCGGCGGGGAGCGGTCTCCCCTTCTGGAGAATCAGTGGCACAGCCCCCGGAGATCCTTCGGCTCAATCCGACTTTTCTGCTGGCGTCCCGTCGGAGCCCGAATCCAGCGCGGTGAGCACGAAGGAGAGCTCCTCCGTGACGTTGGCGGCCACGCGGCAGATCTGGGTGACCGACTGGTAGCCCTCGGCATTGACGGTGACGTTCCAGGTGCCCGGGCGCACGCCCGTCGTGGAGAAGGAGCCGGTCATGCTCGTCCGGTCCGCAATTCCAAAGCCGACATAGAGACCGTTCTCATCGATGAAGACCAGCTCAGCGCCAGTGATCGGTTGACCGGCCTCATCCTCGACCTCGAGGGAGACCGTGCCTCCCGGCCGAAGCTCGATCCGAACGGGGGCTCCGCTCTCGAATGGCAGGATCTCCTCGACGACCTCGTGGCCGTAGTTCTCGACGGTCGATTGGGCGATTACGCGGTAGTAGTACTCGGGAACGTTGTGGAACAAGAAGCGCCCGTCCTCGCGCGTGACCTGGCGGCCGATGAAGGTGCCGGGATCGAGTGGCGTCTCGATCTTGAAGATGGAGACGAAGCAGTTGCGCGCGGGTCTCCCCGTGACCGCATCGAAGACAGTACCGCTGATGCTCATGGCGGAGAGCTCGATGTTGTGCTCGAAGTTGGCCGCGCGCGGGACGTCGAACTCTCCGGTATTGATGACCGTCGTGCCGAAGTCGCGCGTGATGTAGATCACGAAGTGGCCAGGTGCGAGGCCGGGGAACTCGTAGTTGCCGTCTTCGTCCGCGATGGCGTACTCCTGCTCGGCATCGTTCCAGTGCCCGCCGTCTTGCCGCGCGAGCGAGAGCCCCATGCGCGAGAGGGGTGCGCCGGTCTCGTCGGTGAGTCGGCCGAACAAGCGTGTCCCGACACCTGTGGGGATGAAGTCGAACTGCACGACCTGTCCGTCCGCCACCTCGACGATGTTCAGGTCAGGCTCCTGAATCGAGGACCGGAAACGCAGGAGGGCGTAGTAACCAGCTGGCAGGTGCTCGAGCGCGTATTCGCCAGACGCGTCGGTGCGCACCCGGCGGAAGCTCGTCCGCATCTGTTCACCACTCATCTCGCTCAGACTCGCGAGAATCTGCTCGCCCTCTGACGGTACGCCGAGGTCGTTCTCGACTCGCCCCCGAATCGTCCCGCCGCGCGAGGTCTGGATTACGAGCTCGGGAGTCTCTTGGCCCGGCTGCGGATCGACGAAGCTCGACCAACCCGGCGCAAAGTCGGCGTGCGACGCCCGGAAGATCGTGTCGCCCGAACGCACGAGCGGGAGCTCGAAGAATCCGTTCTCATCGGTCTCCGCCAGGCGCTGGACCTGCCTCCTGAGCATGTCCTCATCCATCGAGAGGATGACCGGGAGAGCCTCCGCTTCGCTGACCACCGTCGCATTCGCGAGGGGATTGCCGTCCGGATCGAGGACGCGGCCTCGCACGGTCAGGCCTGCCTCGAGATGGGCGCTCAAGTGGAGCGTCTTGTTCGGGGCCACGCGAAAGTCCGGCGAACGCCAGGCGGCCAGACCGGGCGCAATGACGTCGATTGCGTACTCTCCGCCTCCGAGCTCCGAGATCGTGAACTGCGAGCCCTCCTGCAGGTCGACATCGGAAGCGAGCAGCGTGCTGATGTTGTACTGATCCTCGACCTGGTAGATCAGCACGCGGAACTTGCGGACGAGCTCCGACGCCGGACCCGCGGTGACGGTCAGGGAGACGGAGGGTGCAGGCGCGACGGGCTCCTCTTCGGGAGGCGTGGGCAGGACCTCCTCGCGGACGCTCTCCTGTTCGACCTCGGAGTTCAGCTCGACCGCCACCTCGAGCTTGCTATTCCTGAGCCACAGGTAGACGCCGCTCGGGAGCGGAACCCAATCGGCGCCATCGCGGACGAGCGCAATGCCGTCGTGGAGGAAGAGCCGCGCACTCGCGAGGTCCGTGTACTGCACCGTGTCGAGTCTGCCGCGGTGCAGTCGAACTCGACCAGCCGGGAGTCGAATCGTGACGGGCGCGTCTTCTTCCTCGCTCGCGAGCAGCTGCTCGTCGGCCGGCAAGGGCTCGCGCGGCTCGCCGAGATCGACGGTGAGTGCTCCCTGCTGGAGGGACAAGAGCATTCCGAAGTCGGCGGACGGAACATCGGCATGGAGGCGTGCGTTCGAACCGACCTGAAGCTCGACGCTCGGGAAGTTGCCGAGCGCCGCGATTGCGGTCGGCTGCCACTCCAACTCGGAGGGCGAGACGAGCTCGAGGTCTCGATCGAACCGCGGCGAAGGACTCGTCGGACTCCAGGAGACCCAGTGTTCCTTTTCCAGCGGACGCCAGGCGACGGCGCCGTTCCCGTGAATTTGATCGAGCGTCGGACGGGGTGCAGGTGGCGTTTGGTTCAGGAGAATCGCGACGAGGGCAGCAGCGGCGGCCAGCGGTACGACCACGCGTGAGAGGAGTCGAAGGCGCGAAGGTTTCGCGGGGGCGGCCTGCGCCGAGGGCGAGGCCAGCTCGGCGAGGACACGTGCGTGCAGGCGCTCGCGGAACTCGGCCTCCGGTAGGGCGGGGACGTAGGCGTGTCGCAACAACTGCTCGAGGTTGCGCTCGAGGATCTCGAGGTTCGGCTCGCTCATGAGAGCTCACCGCGCTCCTTCGAGAGCAGCTGGAAGACGCGGCTGAAGGCCAGGCGCGCGCGAGTGAGCACCGACTCGGCGGCCTTCTCCCCGCGGCCGAGCTCTCTCCCGATCTCGGAGACGGACTGCCCGTCCACGTACTTGGCGACCAGCGCGGAGCGGTAGTCGGGTGGGAGTGAAGAGAGCGTCGCGCCCACGAGCTCGCGCGTCTCGCGTCGCTCGAGAATCCACTCGGGCAGCGGCTCTCGATCGACCTCCTCGAGGATCGAATCGATCTGCTCGTCGGTCTCATCCAGGAGGTCCTCGACCAAGACGGGACGCCGCTTCTTGCGCCACTCGCGGATCTTGTTCTTGGCGATCCCGCACAGCCAGGTGTGCAGGGTCGAGCGCCCGTCGAAGCGCTCCAGAGACCGAACCGCTTCGAGCATCGTGTCCTGAACCAGGTCCTCGGCGAGGGCCCGATCGGCGCCGACGCGGTAGTGGACGAACTCGTAGAGCGTATCGAGGTGCCGATTGAAGAACTGGTCGGCGGCCTCGCGATTGCCAGCGAGGATGCGATCGCGCAGCTGTAGCTCGGCTAGGTAGTCCTGATTGGGTTCGACCATCTGATACCCGGAATGCCGGGCTGCTCTAGAGTGACTTCACGAACGGAGATCCTTCGCGGGAACTTTAAAAACTCGACGGAATCGAGCGGATCGGTTTAGGATCGGCCTGGCCGGGGGCGAGCGCTCCCGCAGATTCCCCCAGGAGGTAGTGAGTTATGACGATCCAAACAGCTGTCATTGCCGCCGTCTCCGTCTCCTCTAGCTGATCGCTCTTCGGCCGTTCGCGGCCAAGCAGATCGTCTGAGTGGGCGGATGGACGAGCGAGTGCCACGTCGTTCGTAGAGTTCCTCTCGGAGTTCACGAGACGTGAGCCAGTGCGCACTCCTCCTCTCGTCGCCACACGAACGCCACCGGTCCAGCTCTTGGACTCCGCGATCGCGCGACGAGCACGGGCAGAGCGCTCATCCGATGCCAGCAACCGGGGAGCGCCGGCATCGCGCAGCCATCATCCCCGGTCTGGGCTCGGCAGTCGTCGGGCCATCCATTCTTGAACGTGGAGGATCCATTGGATCCGTTGGACAAAGCAAAGATTCGCGAAGCAGCACTGCGGAGCATCCATCGTGGGGTTCCGCTCGAAGAGATCCGAGAACGCAAGCGACGCTCGAAGGAGCGCCGCGCAAACGCACCCAAGAATCGCCCTCGCAAGAGGGAGTGGGGCATGGAGGATGAAGAGGAAGGGCTCGAGCCCGTCTCGAGTCGCAAGAAGCCTGAGCCGAAGCGGGCTCGTGGGCCGGAACAGGGAGCGTCGGTTGTTTTCGGTGATGGGCGCGTTGCGCTCGTGACCGTGGTGCAGCGCGGGCGTGTCACCGTTCGTGCAGAGGACGAAGAGTTCGATGCGAGCCTGAGTCACGAGCTCGCTCGAACACAACAGAGCAGTATCGCCGTCGGAGATCTCGTCGAACTCGAGGAGCTTGCCGAGTCCACGCGCGTCGTTGCTGTGAAGGATCGACGCTCCTCGTTGGCGCGACCCGATCCCGCCAACGAGGGACGCGAGCGCGTGATCGCCGCGAACATCGATGTCGCCGTCGTCGTTCTCTCCGTCGTCTCTCCGCGACTTCGACCGGCGCTCATCGATCGGTTCTTGGTCGCACTCGACTACGGAGGAGTGGAACCCGTTCTGTGTGTGAACAAGGTCGACCTGTTCGGAGAGAGCGACGAGCGAGCCTCCGTCATGCGCATCCTCGAACCCTATCGAGCCTTGGAGATCCCCTGTCTCCTGACGTCCGCCGAGACTGGAGAGGGAGTGGAGGAGCTGCGCGGGCTGCTCGGTTCACAGACGTGTGTCTTTACCGGCCACAGTGGCGTCGGCAAGTCGACGCTGCTCAACGCGCTCGACCCCGGTCAGACACGCGACACCGGCGGAGTTCGGGAAGGCGACGGCAAGGGCCAGCACACGACGAGCTCTTCCGCTCTGCGAGTCCTGGAGTCGGGTCTGCGCCTGATCGACACGCCCGGGATTCGCACCTTCGGCCTCTGGAAGCTCGATGCGGAGGGACTCCGCCGCTCGTTCCGGGAGTTCGAGGAGTTTCGAGCGCTGTGTCGGTTCCGCGACTGCACTCACGTGCATGAACCGGACTGCGCGGTCGTCGCGGCGACGGAGTCAGGAGGTGTCGCGCCTGCGCGCCACGCCGCCTACCTGAGACTGCTCGACGAGCTCTGAACGAAGAGCGCGGCCGGAGTCCGAAGGCCCCGGCCGCGCCAGTTTTCCTGCGACAGGTCGCTACTCGTACGAGATCGTCGCCGAGTTGATGATCATCTTCTTCTTGGGACGACCGCCGTTGGCCCTCGTGCCCGAGTTGGCGTCGAGCTTCTTCAGCACGTCCATTCCGTCGACGACCTCTCCATAGATGGTGTGCCTCATGTCGAGGTGAGTCTGCGGAGAGAAGGTCAGGAAGAACTGACTGCCGTCCGTGTTGGGCGTGGGGAAGAGGTTGGCTGCCGAGAGGAGTCCCGCTCGGTCGTGGCTCACGTCCTTGCGAACTTCACTGCCGAACTTGTAGCCGGGATTTCCCATGCCATTGCCGTTCGGGCAACCGCCTTGCGCCATGAAGCCGGCCATGACGCGATGGAAGAACAGATCGTCGTAGAAGCCGAGCTCCGTCAGGTACATCAAGTTCGAGACGTGCATCGGCGCGACGTCGGGCATCAGCTTGATGCGGATATCGCCTTCGGTCGTGTCGAGGTTCCAAAAGATGGTCTCGTCCTTGAAGCGAAGCTTGGGAGGCTTCGGCAGGCGGGACTTCCAGGTGGACTGCGTCTTGTCGATCGTCTTCGACGCGATGAAGTCGCGGATCTTCAGGAGCGATGCGGGCGGCTCCGTGGCGGGCTCCTCCGTGGTGGAGACTTCGGGAGCGGTGGCATCCTCGGAACTAGGGGCGTCCGGGGAGGTGGAGGTCTCGACAGTGCAGCCGGCGAGCGGAAGGAGTGCGAACGAAAGAAGGCTCGACGCGATCAGCGCGGCACTACTCTTCTTGATCATGACAGACCTAAATCGGGGTCGAACGAATGTGGGGGGGCGACGGTGCCCAAAGCTTTCCCGAACCGAGGGGGCGGAGAGGATATCCGCTGCACCGGGGTTAGATCCAGAGCTCGCTCGTCGCCTCGCGCCAATCGGGCCAGTCCTCGACGCCTTCCGACTCCGATCGACGCGGTGAGGCCCGACTTCTCCGACGGGGTTGCTAGGATAGAACCCATGAAGCGCCTCTTCGCAATTGGACTGTTCGTGCTCGTCGCAGCTTGCAATACGAGCCAGATGAATCAGAGCGCCCCGGAGATCGCCGGCGAGACCTGGGTCCGCGCCGATGGGGATTCTTCCCCAGTGGCTATCGAACAGCGCTGGACCCTGGTCGAATTCTTCGCTCCGACATGAGGCGGTTGCCGCGAAGCGGTACCTCATCTCGTGGAGATGCAGCAGAAGTTCGGTTCCGACAAATTCAGTGTCGTCGGCGTTATGCAGGGTGACGAAGACGATGCGCGCCAGTTCATCTCGGAGCTCGGAGCGACCTATCCCATTTTGACGGGCGCTTCGGAGACCTTCGATAGCTGGGGAGTGACGATGATTCCTCAGGCCTACTTGATCGACCCCGAGGGGAAAGTCGTCGCGGACAGTGTCGAGGACATGACCGCACTCCTGAACGCCGCGCTGTAGCGCGGATTACAACGAGGCTCCGATGATCGACGTGTTCGTGCGGCCACGGAGCCTCGTCGCTCTGACGGCTGCGCTCGTGCTCACCCTCTTCGCTGGCGACAGCACCCTTCAAGCCCAGGCCAAAGTGCGAAAGAGTTTGCCTTCCCCCGAAGCCATCGCCGCGCTCCCGAAGGATGGCGGCGAAGAGTTCAACCGGTTGGTGTTCGAGCAGAGCCCCTATCTGCTGCAGCACGCTCGCAATCCCGTGGACTGGTTTCCGTGGGGTGACGAGGCCTTCGAAGCGGCGAAGCAGGCGGACAAGCCGATCTTCCTGTCCGTCGGCTACTCGACCTGCCACTGGTGTCACGTCATGGAGCACGAGAGCTTCGAGGACGACGAGGTGGCCGAGCTCATGAACCGCTACTTCATCTGCGTGAAGGTGGATCGCGAGGAGCGCCCGGATGTCGATCAGGTGTACATGACGGTCACGCAGGCGATGACCGGCAGCGGCGGTTGGCCGATGACGGTGATGCTCACGCCGGAGCGCAAGCCGTTCTTCGCCGCGACCTACATCCCGAAGGAGGATCGCTACGGACGCCGGGGGATGATGGCGCTCCTGCCGCTGATCGGCGATGCCTGGAAGGATCGACGCAGCGACGTCGAGGCGAGCGCCAAGCAGATCGTGGAGCAGCTGGCGGGGCGAGCGAGCGGCAATGCCGGTCCGCTCCTGGACGAGAAGTCACTCGAGGCCTGCTACAAGCAGCTCGAGCAGAGTTTCGACGCGGTGCATGGTGGCTTCGGCAAAGCGCCGAAGTTCCCGCGGCCGCACAACCTGCGCTTCCTGTTGCGCTACGCACAGCGCTCCGGCGATCCGCGCGGAGTGGAGATGGTCGTCAAGACGCTGCGCGAGATGCGGCAAGGAGGAATCTGGGACCATGTCGGCCTCGGCTTCGCGCGCTACTCGACGGACGATCGCTGGCTCGTGCCGCACTTCGAGAAGATGCTATACGACCAAGCCCTGATTGCGATGGCTTGCGTCGAAGCGTGGCAGGCGACCGGCTACGAGGATCTGCGTCAGACGGCAGAGGAGATCTTCGCCTACGTCGAGCGCGACATGACGGCTCCCTCGGGCGGCTTCTATTCCGCGGAGGACGCGGACAGTGAGGGCATCGAAGGGCTCTTCTACTTGTGGAGTGTTCCGGAGCTGAAGTCGGCACTCGGTGAAGAGGACGGAGCCTTCGCCGCCGCGATCTGGAACGCGAGCGACTCGGGAAACTTCGAGTCGGAAGCGGACGAGGTTCGACCCAATGGGAACATCCTCCACCTCACGAAAGACCTCGATGAGCTCGCGACCGAATTCGAACTCTCCGTCGAGCAGCTCGAAGAGCGCATCGAGCGACTCCGGCTCGAGCTGTTCAAGGTTCGCGAACCGAGGATTCATCCACTCAAAGACGACAAGGTCCTCACCGACTGGAATGGGCTGATGATCGCCGCCTTCGCCATGGGAGGCCGGGCTTTCGACGAGCCGCGTTGGAGCCGGGTTGCCGCGCGCGCAGGCGACAACCTCCTGTCGAACCTCAGAGCGAAGGACGGCCGGCTCTACAAGCGGAGTCGGCTCGGCAACGCCGGCCTGATGGGGCTAATCGAAGACTACGCCTTCGCCGTCTGGGGCTTGCTCGAGCTCTACGAGACGACCTTCGAGGAGCGCTACCTGAAGGCCGCGATGGAGCTGACCGATGCAGCCCTCGAACACTTCTGGGATGAGGATGGCGGCGGGTTCTTCTTGGGCCCCGACGATGGCGAAGAGCTGATCGTTCGCGCCAAGGAGATCTACGACGGCGCGATTCCGTCCGGCAACTCCGTGTTTGCGCTCAACCTGCTGCGCCTCTCGCGCATCTCCGCGAACTCGGAGTTCGAAGACCGAGCGCACGAGCTGATTCAGGCCTTTTCGGGTGACGTGCAGCGAGGGCCGATGGGCTTCACGCAGCTCATGCTGGCCGTGGATTTCGCGGTCGGCCCCTCGCTCGAGATCGTGCTCGCTGGAAAGCGCGGAGCGAAAGATACCGCGGCGATGGCGCGCGCTCTCGCGAGGGAGTTCGTCCCCAACAAGATCGTCCTCTTTCGACCGGCGGGGGAGGCGGACCCGATGATCGTAAAGCTCGCTGCCTATACGGAGGCGCAGGTCTGGCGAGAGGAGAGCGCTACCGCCTACGTCTGTCAGGACTTCGCGTGCAAGCAGCCCACGACGGATGTGCAAGTGATGATCGAATCACTTGGCACACCCGGCGACTAGCGACCGCTCGCTAGTCGATAATGATCGTCTCTTGCAGGTTCGAGGCCGGCAGCGGCAGCGTGCCGAGCGGATCGATCACGAGTCCTTGCCAGTAGACCGTCAAGTTCGGAGTGATTCCGGAGAACGGCACTTGGACTCTCCTCCAGCCCTTCGCGTTGATCTTGAGGTTCTGGATCCTGACGGCCGTGGTTGAGTTATTTCCGATCTGAAGCTCGAACAACCCGGGAACTACGGAAGGGATGTTGTCCGGAGCGACGAAGAGCAGGAACACATCGAGCGGCTGGCTTGCCACCGTCCAGGACACGCCGTTCGCGGAGGAGAGCGGAACCACCTGGTCACCCTCGTCGATCTGCAGCGCGGGCGTGGCGTTGAAGACCACGTTCATCGAGGTCGTATCGCTGCCGTTCACGTTGCTCACGACGACGTCGGTCGCGCCAAGTGCACTCACGAGCGGCCATGCCAACGTAATCGTCGTGCTGTCCACGATCGTGAAGTTCGAGGTCATCGGCACTCCGTCGATCGTAACCGTCGTCGAGGGGACGAAGCCGGCACCGAAGATGGTGACCGTCTCCGCAGTTCCCACTTGGAGAGTCTCGATCGTAAGCGGCGCCATCGAGCTGATCGCCACCGGAGTCGCCACCGAGACGTAGCTCGTCCGCGTGAGCGTATCCGCACCACCCGGTCCGGTGACCGTCAGCGAGACGTCGTAGGTGCCCGGCGTGACGTAGTTGTAGCTCGGGTTCTGGAGGCTCGATGTCCCGCCGTCGCCGAACGTCCATGCGTAGGTCGACACATTGCCTGTCGACGCATCACTGAACGTGACGTTGAGCGGCGCAACACCCGTCAGGGGCGTGCCACTGAAGGCTGCGACCGGCGGCGGGTCGTTGACGGTGACGTAGTTGGTCTGCGTCAGCGTGTCCGCTCCACCCGGTCCGGTGACTGTCAGAGAGACGTTGTAAGTTCCCGGCGTCACATAGTTGTAACTCGGGTTCTGGAGACTCGATGTCCCACCGTCGCCGAACGTCCATGCGTAGGTCGAGACGTTGCCCGTCGACGCATCACTGAACGTGACGTTGAGCGGCGCAACACCCGTCAGCGGCGTGCCACTGAAGGCTGCCACAGGCGGCGGCTCGTTGACCGTGACGTAGTTGGTCTGGGTCAGCGTGTCCGCTCCACCCGGTCCGGTGACTGTCAGAGAGACGTTGTAAGTTCCCGGCGTCACATAGTTGTAGCTCGGGTTCTGGAGACTCGATGTCCCACCGTCGCCGAACGTCCATGCGTAGGTCGAGACGTTGCCCGTCGACGCATCACTGAACGTGACGTTGAGCGGCGCAACACCCGTCAGCGGCGTGCCACTGAAGGCTGCCACCGGCGGCGGCTCGTTGACCGTGACGTAGTTGGTCTGGGTCAGAGTATTGGCGCCACCGGGACCAGTGACCGTGAGTGCGACCGAGTAGGTGCCGGGCGTCACGTAGCTGTAGCTCGGGTTCTGGAGGCTCGATGTCCCGCCGTCGCCGAACGTCCACGCGTAGGTCGACACATTGCCTGTCGACGCATCACTAAACGTGACGTTGAGCGGCGCAACACCCGTCAGCGGCGTGCCACTGAAGGCTGCGACCGGCGGCGGGTCGTTGACGGTGACGTAGTTGGTCTGGGTCAGAGTATCGGCGCCACCGGGACCAGTGACCGTGAGTGCGACCGAGTAGGTGCCGGGCGTCACGTAGTTGTAGCTCGGGTTCTGGAGGTTCGATGTCCCGCCGTCGCCGAACGTCCACGCGTAGGTCGACACATTGCCTGTCGACGCATCACTGAACGTGACGTTGAGCGGCGCAACACCCGTCAGGGGCGTGCCACTGAAGGCTGCGACCGGCGGCGGGTCGTTGACGGTGACGTAGTTGGTCT